>ULQA01001349.1_pt1 | contig 22824 bp, 18 predicted proteins | sample 1954001 | NCBI WGS metagenome assembly ULQA01 (sample SAMEA4835643, study PRJEB28245) | human gut metagenome | biome: gut microbiome; material: fecal sample | place: Denmark | collected 2008 | reverse complement strand
CAGCCACGATCTGCACAACATTTTCCTGCTGCGGCAGCCAGTCATTGACAACGCGGTAAAACACAAACATATGGCACAGATACAGTTCCAGCGAAAAGCTGCCCACTGCTTCCAACCACCGGATTTTCTCATGCAAAAATGCGCAGCCCTGCACCATCAGATACGTCCAGATCAGCCCTGCAAGCAGACCGCTGCGGATTTTTTCTTCCAGCGGCGGGATCACGGTATAGCCTGCCAGCTCCGTTTTGACGACAAAATACATTCCGACCGCCAGTGCCAGAAGCTGTAACGGATACAAAAACCCCGCCGCCTTTAACAGCTGCCTTTCGTACTGCGCAAGCAGCATTCCAAACAAAAATGTAACATTGGAAATGTACCAGAACAGCGCGCGTCCCTGCCAGATCAGCAGTCCGGAATACGCCGTCAGGCAGACCGCCATCAAAAGCATCCGCACCCACGGTCTGTCAGAAAGCCGGTAAACAACGTAAAACGCCAGATAAAAGACCAGAATATTTCGGATATACCAATACTCTGCCCCGGTCAGGAACGAAACCCATCCTGCCATTCCCGAAATTCCGCCGTCATAGACCGTAATCAGTCCCACAATCAGAAGATACGGTAAATAGACAGTTTTAAAACGTTTCCACAAAAATGTTCCATTGATTCTCTTTTTCCCAACACTTTTGACCAGCCCGTAGCCGGACACTACAAAAAATAAATCCACACCGTAAACACCGAACCTGCCCAGCCCATATTCCAGCAGATCGCTGTGAAATATCTCCCCAATCCACACTGCATAATGGCAAATCAGAACCAGGAAAATGGCAATTCCGCGCAGCAGCAGGCTCTGTTCCTTCGTAAGAAAAGCTTTTCTCTGAGTCATTGTTTTCTTCTTTCATTTATTCCTTTCAAATGCAGAAAAATTCAGGTTTTAAAATCGCAATGCTGCCCGGATCGTTTCATATAACGCCGGGTTTCCGGTCTGTAGGTTGATGCTGCCGTCCTTATTGATCAAAATCAGAAACAGCACCGCTGCCTGAAAGAAAATCGCTGCCTTCAGCCAGGCGACATACAGGCCATAGACCTTTTTCTGCCGCGCCGCTTTCGCTGCCCCAAGCACTGCCACAACCGCCGCCAAAAAGATGCCAAAGGACACGTCACAGCCATAGCGGATCAAAATTCCCGCGCCGTTTGCATCCACACAGCCAATCACAAGCGCTGCTGCAAGGGAAACGCAGCAAAACCACGTCAGTTCTTTGGAAAGTACACCGTTTTTTTTGAGTCTGCCGAGCAAAAAAATCCCCCAGGTCAGCATACTGCAGGCGAAAATCCCGCCAAACCAGCTTTCCGTTACCAGTTTTCCGAGATAATCCGTCGCAATCGACGCGCTCTGCAAATACGGAAACTTTCCTTCCAGCTGCATCGGCTCGAACAGGAAATACCAGATTCCATACAAAATCCGCTCCAGATTCGTGCCGCGGTGCGTCATATCGTTGCTCGTCATGCTATAGGACGCGCCAAAATCAAAGGGGGAGCCAAACCGCAGCACATTATACGCCATCAGTCCGGCCGCAACCAGTACATAAGGCACAACAAGCGCAGCTGTCTGTTTCCAACCCTTCTTTGAAAACAGCTCCCTTCTCACAAAGGCCCTCTCCCAGAACAAGACAACCACCAACGCTGCAAACAGGATAAACTGAGGCCGGCATCCTGCCGTGAAAGCCATACAGAAAGAGCCAAACGCATACAGCCCCACTGCTTTTTTTGGACGGTTCAGCCCTGCCAGATACAGCCAGAGTCCCGCCGTTGCAAACATCGTAGACGCGGCAATCGGCACATGGTAAAGATCCGGTCGAATCAACAGATAAAACATCGAATAGGTTCCGACGAGCATCCCGGTTCCTACCGCCCACAGATAAAAGGGCTGCTCCTTAAAATACCGTTTCATCAGTTCATAGACAAACCCAGCCGCCGCAATGATAAATCCTGCAAAAAAGACAAATACCGCCACATAGTTTTGCAGCGCGCCCCCCGTCAGCAGATAATAGGGCAAATACAATAGCAGCACTGGGACAATACCGAAATACACATAATATTTCCCATTGTGATAGGCATAATCCGCCCGATAGCCAATTCCCGCCGCCTGCAGTGCGATGGTATCATAGGGATTTTTCATTGCTAAAAGCGCTTCTTCTGCATCCCCGACACTGACCTTCCCTTCCGAAAGTGCTTCTGCCAGCTCCTGGTACTGTGCGTGATGCACTGCCAAGTTCTGTCGACATTCCGGATTGATGCGGACGAAGAAAAATGCCCCTGCCAGCAATATTGCAGTAAACCCCAATACGACTACAAACCGCTTTTGACGACCGCGCGCATCCTGCGCGTCAAAGCTGATCTGATGCAGCCTGCTGTCTTTTTTCAGCAAAAGCATTCCAAACACAGCCGCCCACAAAACCACAAAGCGTCCCGCCCGAAAGTGGAATGGAACCGTTCCATTTGCAGACAAACCATGATATTTTACAACCAGCTCGCCATAGCTTCCTGCGGCAGCATTTCCAGAGGCGTCCGCCGTCTGGATGCGGATATAGAAATCCGACACCTTTCCATACGGATACACCTTTAAATACCGATTTTCCGGAACCGACTGCAGCAAAATTCGCCCGTCGCCCAGGCTATAAGGATAGCTGTTTCCCTCGTCCCGTGCAAATACCTCTGCCAGAACAGGCTGATTGTACAAAAAATCCAGATTCAAAAAAATCCGTTGCAGCGAGCCTTTATAATTTTTTACCCGCAGCGTCAGGCTGCCGTCCGGGACGTGCAGATAGCCCGCGTCATCCAGGTAGCTGCCGTCAAGCAGGTACAGTGTGCTGCCACTGTCCGTGGTCTGAGCGCCTGGTGCTGTCGCAGCGCTGTCCGCCACGTCCTCACTGCTATCTGCTGCTGCAGCGTCGTTCGCCACGTCCTGATCCAGCTCCTCCATCGTCGTATAATCCGCGAGAATTTCCACCCGCGCAGTCAGATCCTCTGTTTTTTTTGTCACCGTCGTCCAGAACGAGAACTGACACGGTATCAGTTCCAATAAAAGGGCTGCCAGCAATGCTGCAGCCGCCTTTTTTATCCATTCAGAGCGCATCTTGCCTCTCCCTGCTTTCTGATTTTTCTCCTGCCTGCCATACAAAATATCCCATATGTCATAAAACAGACTTTTGTTTTAGTGTAGCATAAAAAAAAGAAAGTGAAAAGCTCTGCATTTTTCATGCAGAGCTTTCACTTTCTTATGAGGGGGGAGATAGTGAGTTGTTCTACTATCTGAAATCTATGATACCCGAAAATTGTGAGCATTTTGTGTACAGTTTCTAAAAAGCTTCTTAAAAGTTATAAACTGCGTCTAAAATCCATTTCGCGTTGTCAAAAAATATCAGCTTTTCGCCACCATCGCGCGGCTCTGTTACCGGTACTGCTGCATCACAAGCTGCAGCTTCGTATTTCCCTGCCAGGTATTGACGCCCGGATAATACACGACGTCAAAATACAGAGGACTGCCTTTTCCGCTGTACAGTCCGTCCAGCGCAGTCTGTCCGTATTTTTCTGCCGCATAGGCTTCGAAATTGTCCTTTCCGCCAAAATACATCATCTCCCAGCGTTTTTGCTCGCTGTCCTCCACCGTAAAACGAAGCACATTTCCTGCTTTGCCGAGTGCACGAGCCGAAACAAACTTCAGATCTTTTTGTGCAAATACCGGCTTCGAATTGCCTGTTCCAAAGGGCTCCAGCAATTCCAGCTCCTCCACCAGCCTAAACGATACATAGGATACCGGCATTGGAACATCGATATGGATTTTTTCCTGCAGATCGTCCTCCGCCAGCGTACATATTTCATTGATCTTCTGACGGAACGGCTCCACATCCTCTTCCCGCATGGAAAGCCCCGCCGCCATCTTATGCCCGCCATATTTGGTGAAAAAGCTGCTGCATTTCGTCATTTCTTCATAAATATGATAACCTTCAATCGAACGCGCGCTGCCTTTTACGCCCTCTTCGCCTCGGGTCAGCACAAAGGTCGGGCGATAATAGCGTTCCCGGATTCTTCCTGCGATGATACCAGCGATGCTCTCATGGCAGTCCGGCAGGAAAACAACCAGAACACGGTCGTCCTTTAAGGGGCCGGATTCGATCATCTCTACCGCTATTTTGACATATTCCTCTGTCATTTCTTTCCGGCTGTCGTTTAACTGCTTCAAAAATGCTGCCTGCGCTACCGCAGCTTCTCTTGTTTTGCTGTCCAAAAGCTCCATCGCGCGCTGCGCGCTGTCCAGACGCCCGGAGGCGTTCAGGCACGGACCGAGCACAAAGCCGATATGAAATGCCCCCAGCTTTCCATCCTGCCAGGGTAAAATCTGGTTGACCTCCATCAGCGCATGCAATCCGACATTCTGCGTCTGTTTCATCAGCTCCAGCCCGTGCCGCACCAAAATCCGGTTTTCCTCCCGCAACGGCATAACGTCGCAAATCGTTGCAAACGCCGCAAATTCCAGCAGTTCATCCAACAGGCTTCTTTTTCCGGATGTCAAATCTGTTGAAATCCCGTCAAAACCGAACTCTGCAAATAAAAGCTGCATCAGCTTAAATGCAACGACCGCACCACAGATCTCCTGGAACGGATAAGTGTCTCCCGGCTGCTTCGGGTCGATTACCACATCCGCAGGCGGAATTTTATACCGCCGTCTGGACCTCTCTCCTGTTTCCGGATCCGGCTCTGCAAGGGGTTCTTCCTCATATGGAATTTCATGGTGATCCGTAATAATCACAGTCATTCCGTATTTTTTTGCCTGCTCAATCTGTGCATACGCTGCAATGCCGTTATCGCAGGTCAGAATCGTGTCGATCCCATCTGCGTAAGCTTCGTCTACCAGATGTTCGTTTAAACCATAACCATCCTTCATGCGGTGTGGAATCATCGTATCCACCACCGCGCCGCAGGCTTCCAGACCGCGCTTCAAGATATAAGAAGAACAGATGCCGTCCGCATCATAATCTCCGATGACGCGAACCGGCATCTGTCCTTTGATTTTATCCTTCAGCAGCAGCACCGCCTCACGGCTTCCTTTTAAAAATGCCGGATCATACAGATCCCGGATCGTGCCGTGGAGATATTTTTCAATTGCTTCATCTCCTTCGATGTCCCGGTTTCGTATGACGCGGGCCAGCACCGGGCTGATGGAAAACCTCTGCCCGATACCATTAAAATCCGCCTTTTTTGCGGCAACGTACCATTTTGCCATTATTTTGCTGCCTTTTTATTCTTCTCTGCTTTCTTTCCGCCTACTCTGGTGCGCAGCAGATACCAGAACGCGCTCGCCAGGCAGATGGAGGAATAAGTACCGCATGCAATGCCGACCATCAGGGGCAGTGCAAACTCTTTGATACTGGACACGCCCAGGATGTACAGCACTGCAACCATAATAAAGGTCGTCAGGGATGTGAAAATACTTCTGGACAGTGTCTGGGAAATACTGCGGTTTACAATCGCCGCAAGCTCTTCCTTTGTCTTATATGAGGTCATGTTCTCACGGATACGGTCGAAGATAACGATGGTCGCATTGATCGAATAACCGACAATCGTCAGCATGCATGCAATGAAAGTATTGCCGACAGAAACTCTTGCCACCGCATAGAACGCAAGTACAACCAGTACGTCGTGTACCAGTGCTGCTACGCTGCTGGCACCGAATCTGACATCCTTGAAGCGGAACCATACATACAGAAGCATCAACACGGTAGATACCACAACCGCAGATACTGCGCCGGTACGCATTTCAGAGCTGATGGTAGAGCTGATGGTCTCTGCTGTGATCTTTTCCGGATCTACACCAAATTCCTCTTCCAGTCTGGAATTTAATTCTTCTCTCTGGGAAACATCCAGCGTTGCAGACTTGAAGATAACCTGATTGGAGCCCTGCACCTTCTGGGTCTGTACGTTTGCATCCTTGCTGATTTCCTCGATGATCGGAACGACCTTTTCATCCAGCTCTTCGATGCTCATATCTTCGTTAAACTCTACACTGGTAGAAGTACCGCCCTTGAACTCCAGGCTGTAGTTTAACGCATCGTCGCCATTGCCCTTATGCACGCCCATCGTCACAAAGCCCGCAATGATGACAACTGCAGACAGGATGAAGAAAATCTTCTTTTTGCCCAGGAAATCGATTACCTTTGTCTCTTTTGCACGGCCATAGAATTTCTCATTGCGGATACCCATCGCATAAAATGCGTTCAGGATCAGCTTGGTTACAACCAGCGCAGTGAACAGGGAAACGACGATACCGAGTGCCAGGGTCTGGGCAAAGCCCTTGACGGTACCGGTACCCATAAAGTACAGTACAACAGCTGCGATCAGCGTCGTTACGTTGCCGTCGATAATCGCGGACAGCGCTTTCTTAAAACCGATCTGAATCGCAGATTTTACAGTTTTGCCAGTTGCGATTTCTTCCCGGATTCTGGCAAAAATAATGACGTTTGCATCGACCGCCATACCGATCGACAGGATGATACCTGCGATACCGGACAGGGTCAGGGTAACATCAAATCCATTCAGCAGCAGAACAACCAGCACCGTGTAAATGCACAGTGCGATGGAGCTTGCAACACCGGGAATCCAGTAAACAGCGATCATGAAAACAATAACAATCGCAAGACCAATTGCACCGGCAATCAGGCTCGTACGGACCGCTGCAGATCCGAGCTGTGCGCCTACTACGTTGGAACGCAGCTCCTCCAGTTCCAGCTTCAAACCGCCGATACGGATGGTAGAAGCAAGGTTTTCCGCCTCTTCAAAGGAGCTCATGCCATTGATGACTGCCTTGCCGTCTGTGATCTCCGCCTGTACAGACGGTGCACTGATCACCTGATTGTCATAAACGATGTAAATAACATCATGGTTCGGATATGCTGCCTTTGTCGCATCAGCGAACTTTTTGGTTCCATCTGCAGTCATAGTCAGAGATGCAACAGGCTCCTGATTATTCATGTTATTGGTCTGATAGGCTGCCTGTGCATCTGCTACATCCGTACCGCTTAATACTTCCTTACCGTCCTTATCCAGGAAGGTTAAGGAACCGGGCTTACCCAGTTCTTCCAGAATCGCATTTGCGTCAGTTACTCCGGGAATTTCAATATTGATCCGGTCGGAGCCCTCCTGATATACCTGCGCCTCTGTGGAATAATTGTCTACACGCTGCTGGAGCTTATATATGGTATCTGCCATATCCTCCGAGCTGGGTGCTTCGTCTCCCACCACCTGATAGGTGATGCTTACGCCGCCTGCCAGATCAAGTCCCTGCTTAATGTTTGCAGCGGAGCCTGTCTTTGCGCTATCCAGTCCGAATACCGCAGTCCAGGTACCTGCCAGCAGAAACGCGATCACACAGACAAGTGTAATGATGCCTTTCTTCTTGCTCATTTTGCGTACTCCTTATTCTTCTTCGTCGGCCAGTGCCGCTTTTATCATAATCGCGCATTCCACGCGCTTTTTCTGAAGCTCACAGCCAAGCTCGTAGACGTCGTCGATCTTTCCGTGACAATTATAGGAATTGGCAGCACAGCCACCGCTGCAGTAAAATTTTGCAAAACAGCTTCTGCACTTTTCTTTGGCGTAAACATTACAGCATTTGAACTCGTCCACGATGTCAGGACGCACAATGCCTTCGTCCACGTTGCCCATCAGGAACTTCTCGTTGCCGACGAACTGATGGCAGGGATAAAAATCGCCCCAGGGTGTTACCGCCAGATACTCTGTACCCGAGCCGCAGCCGGAAAGGCGCTTTGCCACACACGGGCCGCCGCTTAAATCGATCATAAAGTGGAAGAAGTTGACGCCTCTGCCCTCTTTCTGACGCTTTAACAGCTCGACTGCCAGCTTGTCATATTCCTCAAGCAGCTGCGGAACATCTTCCGGACGCAATGCATAGGGCTCTTTGGGATCTGTCACAACCGGTTCTACTGAGATCTGCTCAAAGCCAAGGTCTGCCAGATGCTTGACATCCTCGGAAAAATCCAGATTATTATGGGTAAAGGTACCGCGTACATAATAATTGGTCTGATGACGGCTTTCTGCCAGCTTCTGGAACTTCGGTACAATCAGATCATAGCTGCCCTGCCCACCCCTAAACGGACGCATTCTGTCATGTACCTCTTTCCGACCGTCGATACTCAAAACGACATTGCTCATCTCTTTATTCAGAAATTCCATAATTTCATCATTTAAAAGCACGCCGTTGGTCGTCAGGGTAAAGCGGAATTTTTTGTTATGAGGCTCCTCCAGGCTTCTGCCATATGCAACCAGATCCTTAACAACCTGCCAGTTCATCAGCGGTTCTCCGCCGAAAAAGTCTACCTCAAGATTTACTCTGCTGCCGGAGTTGGCTACCAGGAAATCCAGCGCCTTCTTGCCGACTTCAAAGCTCATCAGCGCTCTTCTGCCATGATATTCGCCCTCTTCTGCAAAGCAGTACTGACAGGCGAGGTTACAGTCATGGGCAATGTGCAGGCACAATGCCTTGACTACAGTCTGGCGCTGTTTGAAATTGCCGATATATTTTTCATAGATGTCTTCTGTAAACAGGACATTATCCTGCGCCAGCTCCAGAATCTCCTCTACCGCCTCACGCACCTCGTCGTGGCTGTAGGTCAGCTTCTGACAGGCTTCCACTGCCGCTGTCACGGTATCCACATCCCGAATGCCGCCGGAAACAAGCTGTTCCGCCAGAGGGATTACATCATAAACCACATCGTCTACAATATGCACGCTGCCGCTGTTGACGTCCATAACGATATTGTAGCCGTTGTTCTTATACTGGTGTATCACTTTCCAAAATCCTTTCGTTTCTCGTATTCCTCTTAAACGCATAATAAGCAGCGATATGCATCGCTGCTTATATCTCGTCGCGTCGTCTGCTTATTTCATCTTCTCGCAGCTCTGATTGCCAACCGTGCAGGATGTCTTACATGCGGACTGGCAGGATGTCTGACACTCGCCGCATCCGCCCTTCTTCATGGATTCCTTCAGGTTTCTTGTTGTTAATGTCTTGATGTGCTTCATCTCACATAACCTCCTTATGTGTCACGCCAAAAAAGGCGCCGTCTTTTCGAAATTTAATTTATTATAGCATAGATTCTTCTATAGGGGAAGTGTTTTTTTTAAAATGAGCTGCAAAGCGGCAGAACTCATGTTACCGTTTACCTGCGCCATTCGCAATACAATAGAATGCACGCTCCGCGAACATTCTATTGTCATGAACCGCGTCTTCGCCCATCTCCCGGCGTCAGCTGAGCATCCCGCCCAGCATTCCCGCGCCGCTGCAGATCATCAGTGTAGTAAAAAAGTGATTACCGACATCCTGAAGGCCATGATTGACTATCAAAGTCAAAGCTGCCAGCACACAAAAATACAGACTCCCAGTCAAAAGTCCCCATAAAAAGCGCCGATCCTGCATTCCTTTTCCGGCAAGCCAACCGGAAAGTCCCGCTGTCACCGCATAAATTACAAGAATTCCGATCGACACTGCCTGTGCGGAAAGCTGCATCCGATACAGCAACAGTGCCAGAAGTAATAACAGCGCCCCGGCCATAAGATACGACACCAACAGGCTTTTTAACAAAACAACCGGCATCCGCGCACCGGTTTGTGAAATTCCGGTTTTCTTTTTTTCCATGGACATGCCTCCTGCTGCATACCGCCTGCCAGACGGCAGACAGTGCTTTGCATTTCTTCATGTCCCATGTATATTCCCCGTCAGCTAAAAACTTTCCGATAAGAGAAGTTTTTTATAAAAACTTCCGGCGTTTCAAGGCTTTCCCGGGCAGTATCCGCACAGAAACCATCACACCTCTTCCGGGCAGCTGCAGGCGGATAAAAAATAATCCTCCAAAACCGGGTATTCACAAAACCTCGATCCCCAACCGGGCCGGTCTGCTTCCTCGACCCTGTTTTGGTTCCAGTCTACCATCAGTGCACGCAAATCTCTCGAAAGCCCGGTTCCGGTCAGCTTGACATAGCTTTCCTTGACTGTCCATTCCCGTAAAAATCGCTCCGTCTCTGCTTCTGACAAGAACACTTCTTCCTTCTTGTCAAACTGTTTCTTCCAGGCCTCCAGCTGTTCCTGTAGATAAAACTTCTGCAAAACGCTGCGCCGGATCTTTGTTCTTTGCTGAAGATCCACGCCCACCGGGCAGTCAGAAAAAGCGCACACCGCATAATCTCCCGAATGGGAAAGGCTCAAAAATGCCCGTCTTCCATCCTGTATAAAAAGATACGGCTGCCCGTTTTTGGTATAACACACCGGGCAGCCGTCAAATCCGTTTCTGCGTTTCGCCTCTTCTGCCAAAAGACCTGCCGTCAGACTTGCCGCACGCTGTTTTGTCTGTCTGCACGACAGTGCTTTTTGTCTGCGAACCTCATCCAGCTGTGCGAGCGCCTTTTTCTGCATCGTCTCATCAAAGAGCGGCCGGATATCCGCCAGATAAATTTTTACTTTTCCGTTTTGAACCATCCGGTCGTTCCTTTCTGTCTGCGAAAAGCATCCTGCGGCAAAGTGGAATTTTATCCCCTTCCCTGCCGCTGATAAAAAGCCTTTCGAGCTACGTTTTACAGCAGATGTGCGCGCAGGTCTTCTGCACTTCTGGAAGAAAGATAAGCCGGAGCGATATCAAATACAGTCTTGCAGCCGCTCATGCCCTCTTTGCTCATGCGATAAGCGGCTCTTGCATAAGCTACGATAACAGAACCGGTAAATTCCGGATTGGAATCCAGCTTTAAGTTGTATTCGATCACATGCTTATGCTCGTTGTCCATTCCGGTCACGCCGGTACGAATGACACAGCCGCCGTGGGGAAGTCCGCTGTGATCTCTCTTCATCTCTTCCTCAGAAATGAAATGTACGGTTGTATCATAGTCTGCAAAATAGTTCGGCATGGTCTTGATCTCTTCTTCGATCTTTGCAAGATCTGCGCCCTCTTTGGCAACAACGAAGCACTCTCTCGTATGCTTCTGTCTGGTGGTCAGTTCAGGATTTTTGCCGCTTCTGACCGCATCGAGTGCCTCCGGTACCGGAATGGTATACTGTCTGGCATCCTTTACGCCCTCAATCCGGCGAACCGCATCGGAATGACCCTGACTGACACCCTTGCCCCAGAAGGTATAATCCTGTCCTTCCGGCAGAATACAGTTTGCATATAAGCGGTTTAAGGAGAACATTCCAGGATCCCAGCCACAGGAAATAATGCCGATTTTTCCGCCCTTTTTTGCAGCAGCGTCAACGTCTGCGAAATGCTCCGGGATTCTTGCGTGGGTATCAAAGCTGTCTACAACGTTGTAATCCGCTGCATATTTTGGGGTCTGAGCCGGCAGATCCGTCGCGCTTCCGCCGCAAAGAACCAGCACGTCGATCTGATCCTGCATATGCTCCAGCTCAGAAGCTTTCAGCACCTTTACTCCTGCAGTGCGTACCTTTACGTTTTCCGGATTTCTTCTGGTAAATACTCCGACCAACTCCATATCCTCATTATGGGCGATTGCGCTCTCTACGCCTCTGCCCAGATTTCCGTATCCTAAAATTCCGATTCTGATGCTCATTTTTTCTCCTTACCCGCTATTATGTCTGTGCGATTTTTTTGTCGCGTTTATTTTAGCACAAACCGTTTTCATAGAAAACCTTTTTTTAGACTTTTTCCCCACTAATATAGTCGGAAAGATCCTGCTTTAACTGTTCCCAGGCATCCTCATGCTCCGCATAATACAGCGGACAGAGCTTTCCGCCCGCATCATAATGGCGTTTTACATCCGAAACATCCAGATTGTATTCCTCCATCAGCCAGCCCAAAAGCTTTAGCAGGGACTGATAGGTTGCATCCGTAAATTTTCCGTCCTGGTCTAAATAGCAGCATTCAATGGAAATCGAGTGATCGTTTTCCCCAATCACCGCATATGCCATCTCATTTAACGGAATACACTGGACAATCTCGCCCTCGTATCCAATCACAAAATGTGCGGATGCTGATGTCAGCCCGGTCTGTGCCAGTCCTTCGAAATAGTCCCGGTTCTGCCGTGCAGATGTCCCGGGATTCGCCGTATAATGCACATACAGCTGCGTAACCGTCGAAAGCGCATCCTGCGGTCTGGAGTATGGATTCGGTGTCAGGAGCGCTTCTTCCATCGGCGGTTTCTCGCACTTTTTTTGTTCCAGAATCTGGGTAATCCGGGAAATCGCCCCGGTTTCCGTACTCTGATTCTTCGAAATGCTGACGAATTTCCAAACCGCAAACGCCGCCAGCACTAAAAACAGCAACGCAGCAATATAAACCGCAATGCTTTGCAATTCTTTCTGCAGGCGGGTTCGACGACGACAGCTCCTTTTCCTGTTCGCAGCAGGCGGTACAGGGCGGCGCCTGGCAGGAGCTTCATATTGTACAGCAGCACGACGGCGGATGGACGGTTCGTACTGCGTAGCGGATGGACGGCGTACCGGCAAGTCGCTGTAGCTCTGGCAATCCCGCGCACGCGCCGTTTTTTGCTCCATACGGTTATCCCAGTCATCGAACAGCGGCCGTTCTTCGCCCCATAAAAGATCCAGTTGTCCTGTTTTTCTGTTCTTCGTATATTTTTTTGTCGTCCCCGGGCTATCCCACAATTTCAGCTCCGGTTCCGAACCTCTTTTTTCTTTTGTCATATAAAAAACCGCCCCCTTATATCCTGTCCGGCAGTTTGCCATACTTGTCAGGATATCACAGGGAACGGTTTCTTTTCAGAAAATTTTCCTAAGATTTTCTTAAATCATCCAATGCCGTCTCAAACAGACCCGCAGCGCTTTGACACAATTATTCATGACAATAGAATGCTCGCAGAGCGTGTATTCTATTGTTTTTCGATCGGGTTTTTATAAAACTCTACGAAATCCGTGTAGCCCTCTTTGGTCAGCTGTTCCTTCTGGAACTTCTTGTTTTTGTTCATGCGCGCAACCAGAATCTGATCGCCGTTCTTTCTCGCCTCCTGTGCCTGTGCGATCACTTCGCAAAGGCGGTCGCCGGATACACCTTTTTCGATCAGGTATGCGATCTTTTTCGGCTGTCCGGGAATCTGGAATCCGTTTTCCATCATCAGCAGGATGATGCGCTCAAAGCCGATGGAAAATCCGCACGCCGGAACGTCTTTTCCGGTAAATTTGCCTACCATCTTGTCGTAACGACCACCGCCTCCGCAGCTTCCGCCAAACTGAGGGATGGCAATTTCGAAAATGGTTCCGGTATAGTAGGACATACCGCGCACCAGAGTCGGATCAAAGGTGATCTCAAATTCAGACGCCTTTGTGGCGCGGACGCTGTCAATGATCTCAGAAAGGTTCTGAGAAACCTCAGGCTCGAGGAAATCTCCCAGCTTTTCTGCCAGCCATGCTACGCTGTTTCCGTTTGCAGTCAGCTCATCAAACAGAGACATATATTTGTCTGCCGCTTCTGCTGCGAAACCGCTCTCTACCAGCTCAGCCTTTACACCATCTGCACCGATCTTGTCCATCTTGTCCAGAATGATGAATACCGTATCATAATCCTCTTCTGTAAAGCCGCTGTAGGCTGCCATCGCCTTTAGGATTCTTCTTTCATTGATGCGGATGACGAAATCCTGAAAGCCGAGCTTGCCAAGAGTCGTAGTCGTTGCCAGAATCAGCTCGATCTCCGCCAGGTTGGAAGGCTCGCCCAGAATATCAATATCACACTGCATAAACTGACGATACCGGCCTCTCTGCGGACGGTCAGCTCTCCATACATTGCCGATCTGAAGCGCTTTAAACGGGGACGGAAGCTCGTTTGCATGATTTGCATAAAAACGAACCAGCGGAACCGTCAGGTCATAACGCAGACCGCCGTCTACCAGATCCATCTCCTCTTTTGCTTCCGCAAGATTTAATTTCTCGCCGCGTTTTAAAATTTTAAAAATCAGTTTTTCATTTTCGCCACCCTGCTTGCTGTTTAAGTTTCCAATGGATTCCACACAGGGTGTTTCAATAGAAGTAAATCCAAATTTTCCGTAAGTTTCCTTAATCACGTTGATGCAGTAATCCCGCAGCTGCATTTCTGCAGGCAGAATATCTTTCATACCGGTGACAGGCTTTTTATTCAGTGCCATTTTACCGTTCTCCTTTGTTCGCAGTCCTATCGTTTCCGATTTTATACTATTTGAACGTTTTTTACAAGTAATAAATCGCTCCTGTTTCCGCACACAGGCACGCCAGCCGCGCATTTGCCCGAACAGTACGGTAAGAGCAGCCGCAGTCGATATCATAATACAGACAGTTCTTCTGCGGATCATAATGCTGGTAAACCAGACCGCCGTTATACATCATGTAATCCTTGGACAGCGTCGGCGTATGCCCCGCAACGATCATCCCGTTTTCGATTCCCCCTGCCAGATACGCATCTTCCCGCGCGCGGAGATAAAAATCTTCGACACAGGTATATTTTCCGGTCAGACCTGCTGTCGGAAACTGTTCCAGGTATCCGGCATGTACCACTACACATTCCCTCTCCGGCAGGGAAAATCTGCAAAAATAGGGCATTGCTTCCATCCTGACTGCCCACCGCCGCAGATCTGCCATGGAAATACACTGTTCTGCAATCAGCTCCTCCAGTGTCCCATAATGATCGAACACCCGGATTTGCTCTGTCTGTCGGTTATGCTGCTCTATCAGGTTCTTTGTCTCCTGATAGAGATGCTCCAGATCTTTGCTGCTGCTTTCATCGATCACAAGCTGCCGCTTCTCCTGCACTGCCAAAAGCAGCTCTAGATAACATAAAAACTCTTCCTCATGATTGCCGCGCAGCAGCAGAATATTTTGAGGAACCTGCTCCATCCAGCATAGCATTTCATAGTTTTGACTTCCACGGTCAATATGATCTCCCGCCAGGATCAGCTTATCCTGATCCGAAAAGCCGATCTTTGCAAGCATCGCGTTCAGCTCGTCAAAGCAGCCGTGCAGATCGCTCATGATATAGGTATATCCAGCTTCTGTTTTGCCTGTTTGAGGAGACAGCTTTTTATCTGGTATCTTTTTTTTGAACCACCTTGTCCAGTGTTTTAAATTGGTCATATCTCTCTTTCTTGAACTACTTCTCTGCGCAGATCAGATTCTTATAGAATTGCACTGCGCCGGGCAGGCAGTTATATTCCATGCACTCGTTCAGGCCATGCATGCCCTTCATCTGCTCCGATCCGTAAACCACAGGCGCAAAGCGGATGCAGTTGTCACATACCGGACTATAGAACTGTGCATCGGTAGCCCCGGTCATTACATAAGGGCTGGATGGCAGTCCCGGAAAGGTCTGTGCAATTACCTGTTCCATCAGACGATACCCCTCACCATGGATATCTACAGGCTTTGTATAGTCATTGGAATGGATAATTTCCGTCTCTAAACCGTATTTGGAAGCCAGATTCCTGATAATTTCAAGACTTTCCTTTTCTCCCTGATGGGGAATAAAACGCATATTGGCTCCAAGGGTTGCTTCCTGCGGAATCACATTATATGCATCGGAACCGGACTGCATGGTAAATGCAATTGTCGTCTGCAGCATAGCTCCTGCCTGTGCGCTGATCTTCGGAAGTACCGCTTTTAAGAGCGGCTTAAACAGCCACATATTTCCAAGCACCAGCTTTAACCCGAAAGAGGCATATGGTGCCAGAGAAGTAAACATGGCAGAAACCTCCGGAAGCATCTTCTTTTGGAACGGTGAATGCTTCTCTACTTCGGTTGCAAAAGCACAAAGGCGTGCAATCGGTGTTCCCTTAGATGGCGCACTGGCGTGTCCTCCATTACTTTTTGCAGTAAACTTCACGTCGGCTTTGCCCTTCTCAAAGACACCCACCATTGCAAAGTTTCCAGGAATTCCTCCAACGGGTTTCGTAATGATGGCTCCACCCTCGTCACACAGAAGGAACAGCCGGATTCCTCTTTTCTGCAGTTCCTTTACAAGCTTCGGTGCTCCGTCTCCTGCCCATTCTTCGGTACAGGAGGATGCCAGATACACGTCCGTCGGCGGCACAAAGCCTTCCGCAAGCAGTTCTTCCACGGCCTCCAGAAAAGCCATTACCGTACACTTCGTATCCGCCGTGCCCCGTCCCCATACCTTACCATCTGCAATATCTCCGGAAAAAGGAGCATGAATCCACTCTCCCTCTGCCGGGACGACATCCTGATGACTCATCAGAAGGATCGGCTTTTCGGACGATTTCCCCTTCCAATAATATAACAGGTTTCCGTCTATTTCAGTTTTCTGAAGCTCTTTATGTACCAACGGGAAAAGCTCTTCTAAAACCTTATGAAATTCAAGATATTTCTCTACTTCCGTCTCTCCGGCATGTGAGGTTGTGTCACACTGTACCATCTTGGAAAGCTTTTCGGCAAGCCGAAGTGCCTCTTTTTCCTCTGCTTCCGGCTTATAATCCGAAGTTTTCTTCGGCATCAAAAGTGTCCGGACTATTGCAATCAGCAACAATAAAATGATAATCAAAAGGATTCCCAGTAAAACCAATCCTACATATTTCATGATTCTCGCTCCTTCTTTCCCTTCTTAAAGAAAATCCACGCTACCAGAATGGCAACTGCACCAGACGGAATAATCATAAAGCTGGTTGATCCGATCAGTCCCGGCACAAAAATAAACAGCGCACTCATCAACACAAGGGGGAATACAGCGATATGCATATTCTTACGGTAATATTTATATGCCATCGCTCCAAATAACGCCGGAACCACGTTTTCAAACGCCGGCTGCAATACTTCACTCTGTAAAACCGGCTGCAGCGGAACCATTAAAAGGACGCCGACTGCCAAAACCAGAATCGTAACAAGGGATGAGGTTGCAATGGAAATCGTAGAAATGATTTCATTTTCCGGTGTTCCGGTCTTCGCTCCAACCATATCACGCGCATTGACTGCACACGGAATCTTCATATTAATCAGATTACCGGTAATAAATGCAAGGTATCCGCCACCGGAACCCAGCATCGGTGTGTAGATCAAAAACTCTGCCACACTGCTCACCAGCCATACCAGTCCTACGGACAAAAAAGCTCTTGCCACCGCTCCAAGATCCGGATAAGCTCCTAAAATTTTCCCCATCAAAAACGGTGCCCCTACCAGCATAACCAGTGTCACGGCACTTACTACTCTTCCGATTACATGCGTGCGTTTCCGGTATTCTTCCCACGTACTTGTTTTATTTTCTTCCATAATTCTCCTGTCCCTTTCTTAAAATTGTGATCCACTTCTATGTATCTGCTTTTCTTCATCTATCTTATCAGATCAGCCCGACAATCACAGCGGCTGTCATACCGGCAATCATACTTCCCGCAATGGAAAAGCTGTCTACCCAGCCAAGCTTTTTCTTTTCAGACAGAAATACGAAGATTCCCATTACCAGTGCAGAAACCACCATAACCACAAGCGGAATGATATCACCATGAAAGGTAAACAGACCATTTTCAGAAATGAAGCCTCCGATGTAACGGCCAATGTAGGTACTTACAAGTCCAATGAACATTGCTGTCATCGCAAGATCTGCAAAACCGGCCGTTCCCGACTTGCCGGAGGAGGAATTCTTCGTGAGCTTCTGTGTATACTTCTTATTCAAGAAAATCGATAATACCATGCCCCACATAATACAGATACTCATCAACAGAGCAATCGTAGAAAATGACGTTGCTGTCATTTCAGATGCAGAAAGTGTCGTCATTCCCACCTGCTCCGCTGCTGCCTGCGCTACCTGTGTCTCATAATGAAGCGCTCCAATCACGGAAAGACGAAGCCACGGCCACGGTGTTCCCAGACTTCCGGAAAGTGCAATGACTCCCAGCAAAATTCCAATACTCGGCAGTACCGAAAAGGTTGCACTTGAAATAATGGTCCGTTTCATTTTTGTTTCATCCATTCCCAATGCCTTGCCCGCTCGATAAGCTCTGATGAGGAAAATCACACAGACGACTGCCACAAATGCAATGATCCCGCCGCAAATGAGGTACATGGGCGCGCTGTTCAACTGATTTAAAATCGTCATAACTCTACACTCCTCTACTTTTATTTTTGACAATAGAATGCTCGCAGAGCGTGCATTCTATTGTTGATTTAATCTAACTAAGATTATGCCACATCAGCTTCAAAAGTTCCACCCGATCTTTTTCAAAAAACGAACAAAGGATTAAAATCAGATTGTCATGTCAATCGTTATTTAATCCCTTTTCTCAAAAAGGCAAAAATAGAACGTATAGTTTATTTCCATACGCTCTATCTCACATTTCATATTAAATTTTTGAATTCTACAAACTGATATCCTATTTTTCTTCAATTACATCCAAATCAAAAGAATGCCGGATTACTATCTTCCTTATCTACAGCTTAGTAATATCTGCTTTACATCAGAAATGTCCAGCTTAACATATGCACTTGAGGCAATTGCGCTTGTCCTTACCGCTTCTGATGCCATTTCATCAAATAAATCTTCCGGTACGCCCGCCTCAGAAAGAGTTGCCGGCATTCCAAGTGACTGATTGAACGCTCTGACCTTTTGGATTCCAAGCTCTGCCGCTTTCCGGTTATCAGCCTCTTCTACGCCAAATACTTCTCTTGCAAATCTTGCAAGACGGGGTGCCGTCGTGTCCGATAATACATAGCTCATCCATGCCGGCGTCAGTACCGCCAGGCCTACTCCGTGTGTGATGTCGTAATAGGCACTGATCACATGCTCAATCGGATGAACACTCCACGCACCACCTTTTCCGACGGTAAGCAGATGATTCAGCGCTACTGTGGATGACCACATCAGATTGGAACGCGCCTCGTAATTTTCCGGCTCATCCATGGCCTTGCGGGCATATTTTATTACGGTTTTCATTACTGCTTCACTGAGCACATCTGTGATATATGCCTCGTCATTCGGTTGGAAGTACTGCTCCATTACGTGGGACAATATATCAACTGCACCGGCTGCCGTCTGCTTTGAAGGCAAGGTATATAAATAGGTCGGATCTTACTTATCCCCCTTGCAACTATAACCAAATCCTGTCCCTACACAAACATCAATCTTTGTCTTGCATACAATACCTTCTTCATCCTGCCTTGACGTGATGCCATAAAATTTCTCCTTTCCGTAACGATTGGAGAAGTTCTCATAGATGCTACTCTTTTTCGTCTAACAATTTTGCAACACCTTCCTGCATCACTTGTGTAATGGTTTTGTTGGAGGATTCAGCATATCTCTTAACTTTCGCATAATCCTCTGGCTTCATTCTTATACTTACTACTTTTTCTTTTTTTACATCTGCCTTTGGACGTCCCGCCTTTGACATACCTATTCCTCCTTACCACCAGTATATTTTTGTATGACAAAAATATCAACAAGCAAATTAGAACAAAAAGATTATTTTAACTGTGCCTCTCATGTCTGAATGCTCTAATATAAATTGTAAATATTCTTTGCTTGAAGACATGCTTTTATCCTTTCAAATACCTACATTTTTCCACTATACTGTAATCTCAATTTGATTATCCTCAACCGCAACAATGCAGCTTTCATAATATCCATCACCCGTAGTACGTGGTCCACTAATAACCTCATAACCATCCGCTTTTAATTCTGCTGTCAATTCATCCACTTTTTCTATGCTTCCCACGCTAAAAGCTATATGTGAATATCCAGTACGAGCTGGTTTCTTCGGTAAATCAGCCATTTCCGGTATGTTCATGATTTCAATACGTGCACCATCATCAAATGTAAGAAAATAAGAACAAAAGCCTGTTTTCTGATTGTGATATCCATCATTTGATTTTGCCCCCAGATACTTCACAAAGAATTTTTTTGTATTTTCCAAATCATTTACATAAAGTGCAACATGTTCAATTCTCATGATTATAACCCCCGTTTCGTGGCGCGAACGCAACGTCTTCATATACAGTTGACATAAATAACTGGCTGTCTGAATCCTGAAACACATACCCCAGCTTTGCGTGAATCTGCGGCAGATACTGTTTGCTTACCGGATATTCCCCAACCCGAATCGTCCCTGAGTAATCCATATTCAGCCCTACCATGCAGACGAGCGGCAGAACAACACGCAGTCGCCGCAGGCACTTACCAAACGATAATTCTGCCAGCAGAAACCATGCAATCAGATAGACAGCCATCCCCAACAGACCAATAAGATCATATTTTGGAAATGACACAGCCGCCGAGCAAGCATACATCGTACCTGCCACAGCCGGAGTGACCAGCGCATCTGCCATGTGCATAAAAATTCCCCCTGAGACTTCGTTTTTTCTGTACCTACTTTACCATAGAACTGAAAAACCACAAGCCCCAGGGGGGTGTTTGTCATCCAGACACCGTCATCCCATTACTGTTTAATCATGCCTCATTCCAGTAACGTATTTCCAACAGCCGTTACTTCTTCTCGTTTACGGTTACGGTCATTCTTATGACCTTTGACCGACCGTTTTGCAGTCTGACAACCGCCTTGACGACTGTCTTTCCGGGCTTCAGACCCGTGATCCTGCCATTTGAGCTAACGCGCGCCACATCCGGATCGAGGACCGAAAAAGTCACTTTATCAACATTGAACCAGTTGACCCCTTTCTCAAACCAGAAGTACGTCCCCTGCTTCTCGCGGATGGTGGCTGATTGTTTCGTGGCTTTGATCGACCGCAGTATCTGTTTCGTGAGTGCTTCTTCCTCATCGGCTGTCACTAACTCATAGATTCCGTGACCCAGCTCATTATGATCCAGTTCAACGCTTCCATCTGCCGCTACCCTGAAAGGCATTTTACTGACTACAAGCTTCTCACCTGTTTCAGGATCTATCTCAATGATCTTCATTTTTTTAGGTCTCACGGTTCTTTTCAGAAGCGTATTTACATTGACCGTCACTTCCCGGATGACCCAGTCGTTTTTCGTGAGCATCTTGATCGTGGTCTTTACATTTTTCGTACCTGCTGCCTTTACGATCTCTGAAAGTGCTTCCCCGGAGATCTTCACATTGCCAAAACCTCTATCAAGAATTTCTGCGGTAGCTGAAGTGATCTTACCTTTGGCATTCTTCGATACATTGACCACTATATTCATTCCTGTCTTTTCATTTCTGATCTCGGTCCTGATCTGTACGGAACCGTCCTCTGCCCGGATTTCAGTCGTGGTCACAACTGTACCATCTTCTCTGGTTTCGGTCTTAGTCGTAGTCTTGTCCTTGTTATCGTCCTGTGGCGGAGCAGTTTCAGATCCGCTGTCGGTGGAACCGCCTGATGAACTGCTGCCGGAGCTGCTGCCACTGTCCGAGCTACTGCCGGAACTGCTTCCACCGGAGCTGCTTCCACCGGAAGCGCCCCCATCCGAACTACTGCCGCCGGATGATTCTTTCGTAAATGTCATTCCGACCACATCACTCATAATATGACCATCTTCTATCGCAATTGCCTGGATCGTAGTCGTCTCTGTCAGCGTAATCGGTGCATTGTACTGCTGTGATCCATTTGTTGGCACTGTACCATCTGTTGTGTAATAAATGATCGCACCGGGGGGCGCTGTGATCGTCACCTCCGTGCGGTCTGAAAACTTGTCAGTACCGGAGATCGTCGGAACGTCGCTGGCGCTCGGAGTTGTGATCTCACGATTGCCAGCTGCCAAAATCGTATCGTCTGATCCGACCGCTCTGACGTGAAGATCAACCTTCTGACTGGCGCCAAATGTCTCCTGCGTCTGAAGTTTCTGCAATGAGTAATAATCTGTTCCATTGATACTATACTGATAGCTCATCCTATCAGTATCTGCCAGACTTGTCACCTGCATAACATATACGGTAGCGCTATCGTTTGGTCTTATACTCACATCAAACTGAATTGTTTCCTCCTGTGGCGCTGTGCCCTGATCTTCGGATTCTGCCGTCCCGGTGTTGTCGCTCGCGTATACCGTTTCCGGTGCGAGCAATCCACCAGGTACACTCATGGATGACACGACCGTAGCTGCGGCAATCCCCAAGGTCAGGATTTTTGCTAATGATTTGCTTTGTTTTGATTTCCGTTGTTTCATTTTTTGTTGTTTCATTTTTCGTTGTCTCATTCGTCGATTCCTCCTTTTACTGATGCTGTTATTAGGCGTTTGCGAAACTATTTTTATTATCTGGGCTACCTAGCTGTGGGCGCAGTGGCATTCTGATCAAGCTGCTCTGGATTTTCTCTGTTAATCCGATCTACAATATAATTGATAGAATCTTTGATGTTAGCTGCATTGATAGGATTGTTCGTCTTAGAAGTAAATACCAGATCCTCAAATCCTTCTCTCGGAGAAAACCGAGTAGCAATGTCTTTATGGTATGTTCTCTGATATATAAGCACATCATGCACTTTTTTAATCATTGGAATCTTGCGAAATCCTGCATATTTATTTTACCTATATAATTTCCTCCCCAAAAATATGGAGAAGATTATATGTCTCTCTTCTCCATAAATATATCATGTTTATCACTTAATTTCTACGGCTTTTAAGCTAGGGAAACGCTGATTAATTCATGCATCTCCTTCCCCTTTGTCTTATCTACTGCATCCCTTCCTGCAGGTGTCCCGGACACCCTTGCCTTCATTGCTGCGAGTTTTTCTTGCAATGAAGTCCGTTCTGCCGGTCGGTCTGACAGCTTACCCGGCTGGTCGGCTCTCTGTGCAATCTCTTAGTATCCCTCGTTCACAACTTCCCCTGTTCCATTATTCAGTTGTAAAGTGATTGTGCGATTAGGCTCTTGAAT
>ULQA01016214.1_pt1 | contig 24807 bp, 18 predicted proteins | sample 1954001 | NCBI WGS metagenome assembly ULQA01 (sample SAMEA4835643, study PRJEB28245) | human gut metagenome | biome: gut microbiome; material: fecal sample | place: Denmark | collected 2008 | reverse complement strand
CTGCCGCCGCATCGGATACACCTCTGGAATTGGCAATCACCGTAATAATCATAAATGCAACCTGTATAAAACCGTCCTGCAGTGCCACCGGAATTCCAATTTTTAATACCTGCCCAATAACTGCTCTTTCAATTTTAAAGTCACTTTTCTTTAAAGAAATGCCTGTTTTTCTTCTGCGGATTACCCATAATGCCACCAGTACACTAAACGTCTGCGCGCAGACCGTTCCAAGTGCTGCGCCTGCCGCACCCATATGAAATGCACCCATAAACAGGTAATCCAATGCAATATTCATCACACAGGCAATTCCAATAAAATACATCGGGCTTTTGGAATCGCCCAATCCCCTGAAAATCGAACTGATAATATTATAAGCGGTAATAAACGGAATCCCGATAAAACAGATTAAAAGATATATGCTTGTTCCCGCCACTGCTTCCTGCGGTGTTGCTATCAGAACCACTATCAGCTTTACCAGTACAACCAGTATGACGGTAAATGCAACGGCAATTCCCATAAAAAGCGTAATGGTATTGCCGATGATTTTTTCTGCCTGCTCCATGCATTTTGCGCCCACGCTGTGCCCGATTGTAACCGTTGTGCCCATTGCCAGCCCCACAATAATGACCGTCATCATGTGCATGATCTGACTGCCGTTTGATACGGCTGTAATCGTATCCACTCCGTAAAACTGCCCTGTTATAAACAAATCCGCCATACCGTATAATGTCTGTAAAAAATAAGACAATAAGTACGGCAGTGAAAAATATACAATGCGTTTGAAAACACTGCCCGTTGTTAAATCCTGTTCCATATCCTATGTTTCCTCATTTCCATATCATTTTTGCACTTTTTGTATTTTACATTTATTGCTTACACAGTATAAACTCTATAACGATTGTAGAGTCAAGGCAATTTTTTTATTTTGCATTATTGGTTTGGAACAAATATATTATGTAATTACTGGTTTTACGCCTCACAAACCAGCTTTTTTACTGCCTGCATTGCCTCATTGACCGGCGGAAGTGCCAGCACAATTAATGTAATTGCTGCTTCCAGCCCGATATAAGCACCGTTGTATGCCAGCGAATATAAAATGGCACTGTTAAAAAAATCCGGTGTATACACGGCAAAGAATATCCATCCGGATAAAAATGAGAAAAAGTACCGTCCTAAAATACCGGCAATATATCCCTTTATCAGACCCTTTTTCTTATTGGAAAATAATCCGGCAAGTCCTAATGCGCCAAATGCAAAAACATAGTCCATTAACATCTGCCAGATACTGATAATGTACGGATTAATCAGTAACTGCAAAATGCCGTATGCCACTGCCGTTGTAATACCGGTTCTGACACCGAACCAATAGCCTGTCAGCACGATAAACAGCATACTAAACAATGTCACCGAACCACCCATTGGCATATCAATAATTTTAAACATGGACGTAACAACTGCAAGTGCCATTGCCATGGCGCAGAATGCAATCTGCTTTGCATCCATTTTTTTATTTTTGTCCAGAAACATACAGCCTGCCGCAAATACGACCAGCATCACTGCCGCCAGTGCCACATATCCCGCCACGGTCAGGTTATACGTCACATCCGAATCTTCAACGATTTTTGTTACAAAAAAATTCATTTCTTTCTCCTATTCTGTCCAAAGTATTTTTGTACTGCAACTGATATTCTATGATTGTGCAATAAGTACATTTTTTCCTTCAAACGCAAATCCATAATGTTTTATTCTTTCCTTTGAAATGCCCCTTGCAATAAGCTCTGCATCATATCTTCCAAACCCTCTTTCCCGGTTGGAACGGATTTCATAGCTTTCTGACTGCTCAGCCATAAGTCCCAGAACAAAACCGTGATAAAATCTTTCCGGCTCACTTTCACCTGTTTTCCCCCCAACATCAAAAAAGCTGAATATTTCTGATGCAACTTTATTCATATAATAATTTACCGCTTCAATATCTCCTCTGTACTCTATGGCATCCGGTTTTAAATAGCCGCTTGCCAGCAAAAGGCTCCAGATTGCACTCTCATCAATGTCGAGCTGTCCAAATACCATCTGTTCATCATTTTATGCTGATGTAATTATCCTATTTAATTTCCTATAAAGTAAAAAACAGGATAAATCAAACCGAATTACATCGAATCTGATTTACCCTGTAAACTCCACGTTAAGCGGTTTTATTAGATTTTAATTCCTGACAAATTATTTTTAATTAGAACTTACCGTTGTCAGCAGCTTCCTGGATAGCAACTGCAACTGCAACTGTAGCACCAACCATTGGGTTATTACCCATACCGATAAGACCCATCATTTCTACGTGAGCAGGAACTGATGAAGAACCAGCGAACTGTGCATCTGAGTGCATACGTCCCATAGTATCTGTCATACCGTAAGAAGCAGGACCGGCTGCCATGTTATCCGGGTGAAGTGTACGTCCTGTACCACCGCCTGAAGCAACTGAGAAATACTTCTTGCCGGCTTCTAATCTTTCCTTCTTATATGTACCTGCAACCGGATGCTGGAATCTTGTAGGGTTTGTTGAGTTACCTGTGATAGAGATATCAACATTTTCCTTCCACATGATTGCAACACCTTCTGTTACATCGTTTGCACCGTAGCAGTTTACCTTAGAACGGAGTCCGTCAGAGTAAGCTGTTCTGGAAATTTCCTTAACTTCGCCTGTCTTGTAATCCATTTCTGTTTCAACAAATGTAAATCCGTTGATTCTTGAGATAATCTTTGCAGCGTCCTTACCAAGACCGTTTAAGATAACTCTTAAAGGCTTTTTACGAACCTTGTTTGCCTTTTCTGCGATACCGATAGCACCTTCGGCAGCGGCAAATGATTCATGACCTGCTAAGAATGCGAAACATTCTGTATCTTCTTCAAGAAGCATCTTACCTAAGTTACCATGTCCTAAACCAACCTTACGCTGGTCAGCTACAGAACCCGGAATACAGAATGCCTGAAGACCTTCACCTAAAGCAGCAGCTGCTTCAGAAGCCTTTCTTGCACCCTTCTTGATTGCGATTGCTGCACCTACTATGTATGCCCAGCATGCATTTTCAAAACAAATCGGCTGAATGCCCTTTACCATATTGTATACATCTAAGCCTGCATCCTTAGTAATCTTTTCTGCTTCTTCAATAGAAGAAATGCCATAGCTGTTCAATACGGAGTTAATCTTATCTACTCTTCTTTCATATGATTCAAATAAAGCCATTGTCGTATCTCCTCCTTACTTTACTTCTTCGTCTGTTCTTGGGTCAATAATCTTTACAGCGTCAGCAACTCTGCCGTACTGTCCACTTGCTTTTTCATAAGCTGTGTTCGGATCATCACCCTTCTTGATGAAATCTGTCATCTTTCCAAGACTTACGAACTTGTAACCAATAATCTGGTTATCCTTGTCAAGAGCGATACCTGTTACATAACCTTCTGCCATCTCAAGATAACGAGGTCCCTTCTTTAATGTACCGTACATTGTACCAACCTGAGAACGGAGTCCCTTACCTAAATCTTCAAGACCTGCACCAACTGCAAGACCGTCTTCAGAGAATGCACTCTGAGTTCTTCCGTATACGATCTGTAAGAAAAGTTCTCTCATTGCTGTGTTAATTGCATCACATACAAGGTCAGTATTTAAAGCTTCCATTACTGTGAGGCCTGGAAGAATTTCAGCTGCCATCGCTGCTGAATGTGTCATACCTGAACATCCGATTGTTTCAACGAGTGCTTCCTGAATGATACCTTCCTTTACATTCAGAGTGAGCTTACATGCACCCTGCTGTGGTGCACACCAGCCTACACCGTGTGTAAAGCCTGAAATATCCTTAACTTCCTTGTTCTGTACCCATTTTCCTTCTGTAGGAACCGGGGCTGCGCCATGATGAACGCCCTGTGCTACTGGACACATATTTTCTACTTCTTGTGTATAAATCATTTTCATACTCCTTTCGTAACTTAAAGCAAATATACAGTACTTACTTTATTCGTACTTTGCTTATTTTCTCACAATCTCTGTAATTAGTCAATGTGCTTTATTGATTTTTTTCGACGATTTCCGTCTTATTCTTATAAATGCTTCCCGCCGGTACAAAGCCACGCACACTCGAAAGCGGGTAAATGTTGCTGTTTTTGCCAACAATCGTACCCGGATTTAATACGCTTCCACAGCCGACTTCTACACCATCTCCTAAAAATGCACCGATTTTTTTGATTCCGGTATCGATTGGCATATCCGGCGCCTTTATTGTAATCAGCTTTTTATCGGACTTGACATTGGATGTAATCGAACCGGCGCCCATGTGTGCCTTATATCCCAAAATGGAATCGCCCACATAGTTATAATGCGGCACCTGTACTTTATTAAATAAAATCACATTTTTTAATTCTGTCGAATTGCCGACAACAGCGCCCTCTCCGACAATTGCCTTGCCGCGGATAAATGCGCAGTGACGTACCTCCGCCTCTTTGCCGATAATACACGGACCGTTAATATACGCTGTCGGATAAACAGTTGCACTCTTTGCAACCCAGACATCTTCTGCCCGCTGTTCGTATTCATCCTCCGGCAGGGTCTTTCCCAGTTCTTTGATAAAATCACCAATTTTTGCAAGCACTTCCCACGGATAAGTACAATCCTTAAAAATGTCTGCGGCGATTGTTTCGTTTAAGTCATAAAGTGCAGAAATTGTAATCTGTTCGTTCATGAAATTTTCCGCCTTTCCTTTTTATTCTACCGTAACCGATTTTGCAAGGTTTCTCGGCTTATCTACATCATTGCCCTTTAAAACAGAGGTATAATAAGCAATCAGCTGTAACGGAGCTGCCGCTGCCATCGGCATAAGCTGTTCGTCGGTCTGCGGAAGACGGATAATGTAGTCTGCCACACCTTCTCCCACTTCAATACTGTTGTCGCAAATCAAGATAACCATCGCACCACGGGCTTTGACTTCACGGATATTACTTACCGTTTTTTCAATCAGCTTTTTCTGCGTTGCCACGGCAATCACCGGCATTCCCTCCGTAATCAGTGAAATTGTCCCGTGCTTTAATTCACCTGCTGCATAGGACTCAGAATGAATATAAGAAATCTCTTTTAATTTTAAAGAGCCTTCCATACTCAGTGCATAGTCCAGTCCCCGTCCGATATATAACAGACTTTCTGCATTGACAAGCTTTGAAGCCACAAAGGAACAGGTATCCTTTAATTCCAGCGTTTCTCTGATAATATCCGGCATCTGACCAAGCTGTGCCGTCAGTTCCATGCACCTTTCCTTGTCAATTGTACCGTTTGCATATGCCAGTTCAAATGCCAGCAGATACATCACCGAAATCTGTACCATATAGGCTTTGGTTGAAGCCACGGAAATTTCAGGACCGGCATGGGTATAGATGACCATATCGGCTTTTCTTTCAATTGAAGAAACGACCACATTGACAACTGCCAGTGTTGCCGCACCGACTTCTTTTGCAAGACGCAGTACTGCCATGGTATCTGCCGTTTCACCGGACTGTGAAATCACAATCATCAGATCGTCCTTTGTGATAATCGGATCACGGTAGCGGAATTCCGATGCAATATCAACTATCACCGGTTTTCTTGCAAGCTTTTCAATCACGTACTTGCCCACCATACCTGCATGCATCGCCGTACCACAGGCAACAATGAAAATCTGACGGTAATCCTTTAACTTCTGCATATCAACGCCGTCCTGTGACAAGTCCGGCATACCGTTTATAATACGGGGGCTGACCGTATCTCTGACTGCCGCCGGCTGTTCATGGATTTCCTTGAGCATAAAATGTTCATATCCGCCCTTTTCAGCCGCATCGACATCCCAGTCTGCTGTATTAATTTCTTTATGCACCGGTTCTTTGTGCATATCATAAATCTGGACACTGTCTTTTTTTACCACGGCAATTTCATTTGCCTCTAAAAGATAATAGTCCCTGGTGTACTTAATAATCGCAGGTACATCAGACGCGAGAAAATTCTCATTTTCACCGACACCGACAATTAACGGACACTCTTTGCGGACAGCAAATACAGTATCCGGATAATCACGGAACATAATGCCGAGTGCATAAGAGCCTTTAATTTCGGAAAGCACCTTAATAATGGTGTCAACCGGGTCATCAACATAATAGTAATCTAACAGCTTTGCTACGGTTTCCGTATCCGTTTCACTCACAAAGCTGTAGCCTTCTTCAATCAGGAAGTCCTTAATCTGCTTGTAATTTTCAATAATACCGTTATGTACAATTGAAACACGCTTATTGCCGTGCGGATGGGAATTAATATCAGACGGTTCTCCGTGGGTTGCCCAGCGGGTATGTCCGATACCGCAATGTCCCTGCGGTTTCCCGTCTACTGCCATTTTATCAACTAAATTAGCAAGACGTCCCTTGCATTTTTCAACCTTAATAACTCCTTTTTCAACGACAGCAATTCCTGCCGAATCATATCCTCTGTATTCCAGTTTTGACAGCGCATCCACTAATACATCCGCGCAGTCCCTGTCACCTACATAGCCAACAATTCCACACATTGTTTCCAGTCCTTTCTGTTACTTATAATTTTTCGCAGACTCATCAAACATCATGATCAGCTGTCTTTGATTGTTGAGTCCCATTACTGCCTGTGTTCTTCTTCCTACAAAGCCTTCGAGTTTATCCATATATTCCTGTGAGGTGATACTGCCCTCTGCGACATAGGTCAGTCCCTTTTCCCAGCTTGCCGTCAGCTCCGGATTTAAAAGCTGCTTCATGGAACATTCCACCACATCGTAAATAATTTCACCAAGTAATGTTGGTGTAATAACCTGTGTCTTTTTATTTGTAGAAATATATTTTATGGTATTTAATTTTTTTAAAATTTCTGCTCTTGTAGCACTGGTTCCGATACCGCTTCCCTTAATCTGCGCACGCAGTTCTTCGTCCTCAATCAGCTGTCCTGCATTTTCCATTGCAAGAATCATCGAACCGGAATTATATCTTTTCGGCGGCGAGGTTTCACCCTCTTTGATTTCAAAACCATTAAAATCTATCATATCGCCTTTTTTATATTTTTTCAATGCCTCTAAGACTTCCCGGGTACATTTTCCATCTTCATCCTCTTTGGATGGCTTGGAAAATGAGTTCTTAACAATCTTTAAATAGCCCTCATCTGTCAGCACCTTAAAGGTCGCATAAAATGTTTCCGCCTTGCATTTGGAAGTAATGCTTACTCTACTGTACTGTGCCGCAGGATAAAATATACTTAAAAAACGTCGGACAATCAGCTCATATGTCCGTACTGCGGTCTGTGACAGACGGTTTAAATTAGAAAGTCCCTGCCCGGTCGGGATAATTGCATAGTGGTCGGTAATTTTCTTATCATCGCAGTACCGCGTTTTTGCAATATTTTTATGAAGCTGTTTTTCTAAAATTTCTCCCGCAAATTCCGCGGCAGGCTGATAATTTTTCAAGCCGCCGATATTTTTATGAATCTCTTTACAGACTGCCGTTGAAAGCACTCTGGCATCGGTTCTCGGATACGTTACCAGTTTTTTTTCATACAGTTCCTGAATAATATTTAACGTTTCATCCGGACTGATTTTAAACTGCTTTGCACATTCATTCTGAATTTCAGCGAGGTTAAATAACAGCGGCGGATTTTTTGTTTCTTTTTTCCGCTCTATTTTTTCAATGACTGCCTGTGCCGGAAGCGGGTCTGACAAAAATGTAACAAGCTCCTGTGCTTTCTCTTTATCAACAAATCCGTTATCCTTATATAAATACGGCGTGTTGTAATATTTACTCTGCTCACAGACACGCCATTCAGCGTCAAAATTCGCCGTTTTACCAATAACTTTAAAAAACGGTGTCTTTACAAATGCGCGGATTTCCCGTTCACGGCGCACTACCATGCCCAGCACGCAGGTCATTACACGGCCAACCGATACAACGGCACGGTCCATTTTTAAATAATTGGAAATGTTTCTGCCGTATTTTAACGTCAGTACCCTTGAAAAATTAATGCCCATGAGATAATCTTCCTTTGCCCGCAGATAAGCGGCTTCACAGAGATTATCATATTCTGACAGATCTTTTGCCGTTTCGATTCCTTTTAAAATTTCTTCTTCTGTCTGGGAATCAATCCAGACACGTTTTTCCTCTTTATCCTTAACGCCTGCCATACGTTCAACAAGACGATATATGTACTCTCCTTCCCGTCCTGAGTCGGTGCATACATATATCGTCTTGACGTCTTCACGGGTCAGCAGACCCTTTACAATCTGAAACTGCTTTTCCACCGCAGGAATGACTTCATATTTAAATTCCTTCGGCAAAAACGGCAGTGTGTCAAAACTCCAGCGTTTTAAACGTTCATCATACTTATCAGGATAGCTCATTGTCACAAGATGTCCGACACACCATGTCACAATATACTGTTCTGATTCCAAAAAGCCGTCCCTTCTTTTAAAGTCCGCATGCAGGGCTTTGGCAAACTCCTGCGCAACGCTCGGCTTTTCCGCTATAAATACTGATTTTCCCACATTTATTCTCCATTCGTTGCTGCATTTCCCGACCGGTCAATCGTTTCTGTATATGCCGGAATAAAATGTTCGCAGAAATAATCTGCTTCGGGAAGCTGCATTTTTACCAATTCGTTTTGAATTGTACACTCTGCATCGTAAAAATCGGTATTGCCCATTTTCCGTTCCTCAATACATTTTAACCATGCAGATAATTTATCCGCTGCTTTGACAAAGCGGTAATCTTCCTCATTCCATGAGGACTCCAAAAGCGGTTCTTCATAACGGCTTCTAAGTTCTTCCGGTATGGCGGTCAAAAGCTCGCGCCCCGCAATATCTTCGACTTCGCCGTATGCCCTGCGGATCTGCTCACTGTAATACTTGACCGGTGTCGGCATATCACCCGTGATAATCTCCGTTGCATCATGATACATTGCAAGCACTGCCAGATGTTCGGCATTCACACTGCCATGAAACACTTCATTATTAATAATGCCCAATGCATGTGCAATAAATGCCGTTTCCAGACTGTGCTCGCTTAAATTTTCATTTTTCGTATTGCGCATCAGCCCCCAGCGGTTAATATATTTCATTCTGGAAAGCATCGCATAAAAATATCCGCTGTTCATCTGATACTCCATTCTCACAATATTCTGATATTCCGTTTTCACATCACAGTTCTGCCGTGATGTCATTTCAGCTCTTATTTAATCATTACATAACTTTATTTTTACCGCTCTTTTTACCTTCATACAGCTTCATATCCGCATTGTTGATAATCTCATCCAAAGACATATCTTTTGCAAACGCTGCCATACCGATTGTTACGGAAACACTTAATCTGTTTCGGTCATATAAAAACTGTGCCTCGTAAATCTTCATGCGGATATACTCCAAGAGCATATAAAAGTCTTCTTTATTCTCGCCGTAATACAGAATCAGGAATTCCTCTCCGCCCCATCTTCCGGCTACGATCTGTCCTTCGCATTTTCTTACAATGCCGTCTACAATGCCCGCAAAACGCTTTAGCACAAAGTCGCCTGCATTATGTCCATAACCGTCATTAATTTTTTTAAAATCATCAATATCCATAATAGCAACGCCAAACGGATTATTTCCCTCTTTTGCTGCCGCATAATTGTGTTCTAAAATAAAACGGATACGGTTTCGGTTATACAGCCCTGTCAGTTCATCATAATCAGCTTTCTGCCGTAAAAATTCTTCACTCTTATTAATATATACTGCATAACTGCTTAAATAATAAAAGATATATATAATAATAAATGTCGTATTGGCAAAAAAAACAACATTCTGTAATACCGAATTATGCAGAATAATATGTCTGCCAAAAAAACTGTCATGATAAGTTCCCAATTTCATCATGACATAAACAATAATTGTTGCAGCAACTAAAAAAACTCCCTCTTTTTTCGTAAAACTGCATTTAAAAAAGCGCGTATCATTCCCCAAATTTTCTGTATTGACAGCCAGTGCTACCGGCAGCAGCATTGCAATCAATGCCAGATGGAATCCGTATTCCGGTCCCATAATACAGGCTGACCCTGCCGCACATATCCAGATTTCATAATACGTAATCTTGTAATAGTGTTTATTCATCTGATTATCTAGTAGCCGGTATGAAAAGATATATACAACAATCCCCGCAACACAGAAAGCCACCATGACATAGACCCTCATCACAACAAAGAATACCAGCAACGCCATGTGTAATGCAATCAGCATCTTATTTACAGTATAGTAAATGCTCATAGAATTTTCTGTTTTTTCAAACTGTTCATCCATTGCTTTGTTCACCTCATATAGAAATTGCTTCCATAATTTTTTGCACTGACGCATCATCCGGCATCATAATAAAATGCCCGACATCGCTAAGTCCCCCGCCATTTGCATCAATTGTAGAAAGTCCGGTATTGACACAAATCGCTTCATTGCAGCATAAATTCAAATTCTGCAACGCATCCTCTACTAATTCATCCGCATAGCCCAATTTTACACTTACCGGTGTCACAAAAATACGGATTCCCGTATAACTTCCCATTGCATTCATGTAAGACGCCACAATAATGTTGGCAAATTCTGCAATGGCAGATGCACTTTCCTCATCCGTGAGCAGCTTCTGCTCTGCTACAGGCTGTTCCAGCAGTACTTCCACAATCTGATGAATGAACTGCATATCCATCAATAAAAGAACCGCACCGTTAAGTGTATTAGCAAAATTCAGATAGATTCCTATCTTTTCAGTCTGCTTTTTATCAATCTGTTCCACAATATGCATATCTGCCTTTGTAATCACCGGGATACCGATTTCAGCCCGCACACCAAGCATTGAACCAATCGTTGTACTGACCATTCCTACACCGACATTTCCCAGTTCATACAATATATCTTCAACGTCCTCATCTAACTGTCCGTTTCCCTGAAATAATTCCATTTGCTTTCCCCCTTATCAATTCCCCTTCATCACTTTAACGATTTTCTCTATAAATTCTTTCTCCTTAAAAGGCTTTGTAATAAAATCTCTTGCTCCCGCATTCAGTGCATCCTGAATAATCAGTTCCTGGCCGATTGCCGAATTCATGACAATCTTTGCTTCCGGGCGGATTTTTATCATTGTCCGCAGCAGTGTCAGATCCGAATTATCCGGCAGTGTAATATCAAGCAATGTCAGCTCCGGTGCCTGCTCCTCAAAAATCTGCAATGCCTCTTTTGCAGTCTTTGCCTCTACAATGTGTTCAAACCCCGCATCCTGCAAAGCTTTTGTTTCTATTCTTCTTGCAAAGCGGGCATCATCTACAATTAAAATCAAATCTTCCATACTCATTTCCTGCTTTCCCCTATTTTTGTTTTTTCAATACACGCTCATATTCTTCAATCGGCATCGGTCTATAATATAAAAACCCCTGTGCAATCCTGCAGCCCATTTTTTTCAGCAGGTCTGCCTGCGCTTCGGTTTCCACGCCTTCCACAACAATTTCCAGTCCCAGCTGGTCTGCCATCTGCGTTACACTTCTTAATATAATATCTGCCCTTTTATCATTCTGGCTGACCGGCAGGAATTTAATATCAATTTTTAAAATATCCACACTCAGCTCACGCAGTGCATTCAATGATGAATAACCACTTCCGAAATCATCCATCAGTACTCTGAAATGATTCTTTTGGAGCTGTTCCATCAACTGATTCAGATGAATATTATCAACTGCAAATGCGCTTTCCGTAATCTCAAATTCAATCAAATCATGTGGCACGCTGTATCTTTCCACACAGGTCATAATGTCATTTAAAATACGTGGGCTGTAAAGATTGCTGCGGGATAAATTTACTGATACCGGTTTTGCTTCAAGGCCTTTATCCAGCCATCTGCGGATCATTTTGCAAACCTGCTCAAGCATATAAAAATCAATTTCCGAGATAAAGCCGTTGCCTTCAAATATCGGCACAAAATCCACCGGGGAAATCACACCTTTTGTCGGATGAATCCAACGCACAAGTGCCTCTGAACCGACAATTCTGCCTGTAATCATATCAACCTTTGGCTGTAAATAAATATGGAACTGGTCACTACCAAGTGCATTATTCATCTCCATAATCACATTCTGTTCCGCATATTCTTTTTCAGCAATTTTATCATCAAAAACGGCAATTTTATTCATGTAATTATTCTTAACCCGCTGTGCAATTGCCGCACGGTCAACCATCGTTACAACCGGAATTCTTTCCTGCTTATCCTTTTCCGTAATGATATAAATTCCAAAGGACATAACCATTTCAAAATTAACCGGATAATGGTTCATCGAAGTCTGGATGCTGTCAATCACGCGGTAAATGCTCTCCATGTCACTGGACATACAGACCGCAAAAATATCTGAAGTCAGATGACAATATGTATACAATTCTTCCGAATCCATGCACTCCTGTAATTTCACACCCAGAAAACGGAGAACATTATCGCCCTCACTTGTCCCATAAAACTCATTCAGCAGGCGGAACTTCCGGATATCCATCCGCACAATGGCATATTCACGCTCAGGATGATTCTTTAACAATTCCCATGTCTGCATGGAAAAGGTATTGATATTCGGAAGCTGTGTCAGGGAATCCACGGTTACCAGCGATTTCAGTTCATGCACAGCCTCCAACTCTTTCTCGGCATTGGTAAATGCCAGCACAATCCGGTCTCTTTCCCCGTCCTCATCAATATAATACAGCACTGAAATCCGAAACCACTCATAAATATGCGGCACAACATACAGACGGATATTGGCATCCCGCTGAACACTGTGTGTCACCCCTGAAAAATCAATCAACTGCTGGTACAGCGGCAAATCCCGTTTAAATACAGTTTTATAAAAGGCATGTTCAAAATCCGTATCCAAAGACTTTCTATCAAAATCAACAAAATGACCATCTTCCGGATAAATTTCCAGCTGTCCTGTCTTATAAGAATATTCTGCAATAAATGTATGTGTATGTTCCAGTAATAATTCTTCCCGTGTCATTGAGTAATCTAATAATTTTTCCTTTACTTCTTCATTACCATCCATATTTTTATCCCTTGACCTCATAACCGTTCAACAAATTATATGAATTTAGTTTACCATTCTGCCGTACTAATGTCAACTAAAGTGCGGGATTTCAAAATAATATACATAACAAAAAAAGACTGTGCTTCGACGATTTTGAAACATCAAAGCAACAGTCTTTTTCTGTGCCATGTATTATACTTTTTATTGCATATTACTGCTTAGAAGTAATATATCCCTTTGCCTTTAATAATTCTGCAATTAATACAGCACCACCTGCTGCACCTCTTAATGTATTGTGTGAAAGACCGATGAACTTATAGTCAAACACAGAATCTTCTCTTAAACGGCCCAAAGAAACGCCCATACCGTTTTCATAGTTAACATCTAACTGTACCTGTGGTCTGTCATCTTCTTCTAAATACTGGATAAACTGCTTTGGTGCACTTGGAAGGTCTAATTCCTGTGGTTCGCCACGGAAGCTTCTCCACTTTTCAATAATCTGCTCCTTTGTCGGCTTCTTTTCAAAGTTCACAAATACAGCAGCTGTATGTCCGTCTAATACAGGAACACGTACACACTGGCAAGTAATAACAGTATCTGTAGCCGGAACAATCTTTCCGTCTTCTACTTTACCCCAGAGTCTTAATGGTTCTTTTTCACTCTTTTCTTCTTCGCCGCCGATGTAAGGAATGATGTTTCCTACCATTTCAGGCCACTGTTCAAAAGTCTTTCCTGCGCCTGAAATTGCCTGATAAGTTGTTGCAACAACCAGCTTTGGTCCGAATTCTTTTAAAGCAGTTAAAGCCGGTGTATAGCTCTGAATTGAGCAGTTTGGCTTTACACAGATAAAACCTCTTGTTGTGCCAAGACGCTTCTTCTGTGCCTCAATAACCTCTAAGTGTTCCGGGTTGATTTCCGGTACCACCATTGGTACGTCCGGTGTCCAGCGGTTTGCGCTGTTGTTAGATACAACCGGCACTTCTGCCTTTGCATATTTTTCTTCTAATACCTTGATTTCATCCTTTGGCATGTTTACTGCACAGAATACGAAATCTACCTTTGATACGATTTCATCGAAATCCTTATCCATATCATAAACAGTCATCTTCTTAACGAATTCAGGCATCGGTGCTGTCATCTTCCATCGTCCGTCTACAGCTTCTTCGTAAAGCTTTCCTGCGGAACGACCGCTCGCTGCAACCAATACAACCTCAAACCAAGGATGATTTTCAAGCAGTGTAATAAATCTCTGTCCTACCATACCTGTACCGCCAAGGATACCAACTCTTAACTTCTCACTCATGTTCTTTCTCCCTTTTCTTTTTTCAAGAACAAATTTCCGCTTTTGTCTTTGTGTGGCGGACATTTGTCTTTTTGTTCTGAAAGGATATTATCACAGTAACTTACAGAATGCAACACTTTTTGCAAAATTACTTTATTTTGTTATTAAACATCAATAATATAACGTTCATATCCGTTAATAATCGTTGTTTCGTTGTACTGCTGTTCCCGCACGAAGTTTGCCTGATAATTCTTATGTATGTGACCGTGAATAAAATAAGCCGGGTGATACGTGTCAAGCAGTTCGTTAAATACCGTAAATCCCTGATGTACACTGTCAAAGCCATCATTAATGCCCGCAGCAGGCGAATGGGTCAGCAAAATATCAAAGCCTTTTTTACATTTTAACTGGAGCCACATACGGCTGACACGATGCTGCATCTGTCGTTGTGTATACTGGTTGATACCTTTTTTATAACGGATTGAACCGCCAAGTCCCATAATCCGCAGCCCCTTATACGTATAAATCTTATCCTCAATGCAGATACAGCCCTCCGGCGGTGTCTGTTCATAGCAGTCATCATGATTTCCTCTGACGTAAAGCACCGGTGACTGCGTAAAGGATGCCAGAAAAGACAGATACTGCGGATTTAAATCACCGCAGGACAGGATTAAATCAACGCCTTCTAATTTACTTTTGTCAAAATAATCCCATAAGTATTTTGACTCCACATCTGCTAATATCAGTATCTTCATATTTTCTCATTGTGGCAGCTTCTTTTTGCCACCTTCCTACTTTCTACATTTATAATCCGTGGTGAATAATGCCCTGTGCCTTTACAATCGGCTCACAGCCTTCTTCAAGTTCCTCCAGTTCCGGTATTTTACCAATCACATTATCCAGCAGCCAGTCCATGGTAATAATCTGTTCCGGTGTCAGATCCCTGCCCTTCTGATTACGTACCTTACCTTTCTGATCTTTTAATTCGTCCGCAAAAGGTTCAAATAAATCTTTTGAAATCATCTCTTTAAAGGTTGTAACCATCCGCTGTGTTTCTACCGGAAGCTTCGTTGACATAATCAGGTCAACCACATCTGCAGACAGTCCCCACCAGTAATTAAGCGCTTTTACATTATCTGCATCCTGTTCCCTGTTCCATGAGCCGCTTAAAATACTCTGAATCAGTTTTTCATAAAATGCACCCCAGTGCCACATCGGCATCGCGATATGCTGGGTTGTTTCATCATCTATGCTGTACAATCCAAACCTGCGTGCCGTACTGGTCGGCGTAATCATATCCTGATCCGATACATAACGGATACCCTCTCTTTTAAAAGCTTCCGCCGGATTGCTATTCTTTACAGAGGACCATTCAAGATAAATCTTTGCCCGTGGATTAACAAATTTTGCTCCCAGCGCAAAAGCATTGATATTTGCCGTCACACCGTACACAGGATACCCTGCTACATAACCGATTTTATCATTATCAGTCAACGCACCTGCAATGAGTCCCGTCAAAAACTTTGCCTCATACATTCTCGCATAGTAGGTACGGATATATTTGTGTGACGTGTTCAGCGAACAGTTCAATATCTTGACCTCCGGATGCGCAATCGCTTCTTTTAAAGAGGCCATAATCATGGACGGTGATGTCACAAAAACTAAATCTGCCTTATTTTTAACCATCATTTCAATGGCAGCCACATCATCTTTATCCGGTTTGACATTCGTAATGCTTAATGTTTCAATCTGATCGCCAAATGTATCGTCAATATACTGCCGGCCAAGCTCATGCGTATAGCACCAGTCCGAATCCTGCGGTGTATTTTCGTAAATGAAACCGACCTTTAGCTTTCTGTTTCCATTTCCCGGTTTTGGCAGCAGATAACTTAAAATATTCTTTTTCGGTTCGTTTAAAGTCGGATCCATACGAAGCTCAACGGCATTGTTTTCAGAAAGCAGTTCAAACTCTGCCCACGTCTTTGCCACATTTTTTGCCATTTCCGACGGCAGCATATCCTTTACATGCTCATAACCGTGAATATGGATAAAGCGTAAAAATGCATCGCCCGCCGGATAATCAAACCGTTCGCCTCCTCTGGCATCATATGCGTTTTTAAAAGACAGAAAACAGGATACAAAATCCTTTTTCGCATCTTCATCCATGTTTTCCCCCTTTTTGATGCCGACCAGCTTCATCAGGGTCGGAAAACTGCCGACGTTGCTGAAATAAATGTCATTAAGCTTCGTACATTTATAAAATTCCATAAACTCATAATAAATCTTAACATCCGGGTCTTCTGAATACTTCGGCACTTTACGGATTACTTCGGCATTGACTGTCACAGCCTTAAAATACTTTAAAACGCTGACTCTTTTATTGCCTTCCAGTACATAAAACTTGTTCATATACTCATAGACCTTAATCGGGTCACGGATGCCTTCATTTTTCTGGCTGTCACTTAAGCTCGCCCATTTTGCTGAAAATTCCGTTCCCCAATCCAGAATCGGCATAAAATTATCTGCAAAGGCATTGGTCCGTCCCGCATTACACGTTCCCACAACCAGCCGCAGCGGAATCTGGTCGATTCCCAGACTGACCTCTGCCTCAATGTCTGATTCATCTACAATATTTTCCAATACCGGAAGATATGGATACCTGCCTTTGTTGACACAGGCATGATATGCTCTTTTTCCGATTTTAGATGCACTCATATAATCCTGAACTGACATACTTCCCTCCATTTCTGCCGCAATACGCAGCCTGTATTACGCATTTCTATCTTAAAATTAGCACATTACACCCTAAATGTCCATGTTTATCTGATTTAGAATTTCTGCTGTTTTTTCTTTTTCCCTGCAAAATGCAAGCACGGAAACATAAACGGCTTCTTCCGATAAGTGCAGTTTTGCAAGCATTTCCTTATCCTTTGTGGTCTGTCTGCCTACGCAGTACCTTCTGACAATGCCGTTTAATGTTTTAAACAGGTGCATATAATCTTCAAATGTGCAGCTTCTGTCTAAAATGCTGCCGCCAGTTGTGGCAAGCTCCCGTTCCGCAGTTGCAATTATCTGCATACAAATCCGCAAATCGCCCGTAATGTCCGACGCTTCCATTAAAACGTCCGGTCGTTTCGTATACATTTCCATAAAATACTGCTTTGCACCCACAATATCTTTTTCCGCAAAATAGTCCGCAAGCCGCTGTTTCATTTCTTTTGTTTCTGCCTTTTCGCCAATCATACCCACCATACACTCATATGCGCGCAGCTTGTGTTTTGTCACCCACACATAAAGCAGAAATTCCGAAACAAACCCAAATACCCGCTTGTGATAGCTGTCATAGGAATCGATGTCAATCCGTTTTCGCACCTCGGCAAAAATGTCAAACAGCCATGCACAGTACGCATCAAAGAGCGGCTTTTTCATCACGCAGATGTTGCCAAAATACGTGTGGTTTTCATGGACAAGCTTTTCAAACAGCGGATAATCCTCCGGATATTTTTCACGGATAACTTCACCTGTCACGTCCAAATCCCGCACATTGTGATTGTCGGAAAATCCGTAATGATATGAAAAATCCAGTGTCAGCAGGCGGCTGGTCAGACAGTCATATTTGGAAAGCAGTTTTTCAATCTCCTCTTTACGGAACATCACACCTTTTTCATTTAACAGATACCGTCTGTAATGGCAGACACCGACAATATCCGATTCAGTATCGTTTTTCCATATCCAGTATACCCCGGTCAATTCGCTGTAATAACAATTTAACGCGGAAATATTTTCCCCGGTGTTATCCCTCACATAGCCGAGCGGTTCTTTTCCTTCTGCGCCGACCTGTAACGGAACATACATCGGGTCGTTTGGCACATCGAATTTTTTGTGGGTCATTGTATATATTTTTACTGACATTTGTATACTCCTTTTAGTCGTTATTGCGGCTGCCGCATTTCGGGCAGATATTGCCGCCCTCATAGACATAACCGCAGCGGTAACAGCATTTTACCGGATGCTTTTCTTCGGCAAGGTATTCCACGCTGCGGGACTCCGGCTTTTCCTGCAAATACTGGATAAAGCGGTTTAATTTAGCAAGAAAATGTTCCATTTTTTCTTTATCTGCCTTGTAGTTTCCGGTAATTTTCATTTCTCCGTTATTCATGGTACGGATATAAATGCCCTTGTGGAACAATCCGCTCTCTGCGTAAAATTCCTTGATATTACGCACCTTTACCGTTCCCGCCATCATACTGCCGTTGTAGTAGACATGATCCGGTGTCAGCACAAAGCCTTTTTTACCGTTTTCACCTTTTGTTGAATCAAATATCAGAAGCGGATACTCAAATGCTTCTCCGCCCGCATAGGTATTGAGTGCATTATTCGCAATAATGGCATCGATATCTTCACAGGCTTCATTGCTCATGCGGCGGATATCATACGGATAAAAGCCCTCCATGGTCTGCTCCGAAATACCGGTATCGCGAATCATTTTATTGACAAGACTTCTGCATTCATCCTTTTTCATGGCTTCAAGCCGCTTGCGGATTCTGCCTAACATATCCGTCTTTAGCTCCGGCAGAAAATCTCCTGTCGCAATTCTTTGATAGGCTTCTTTCCCCTCGTCAAAGGACATCTCAAAAATGTCCGGACAGATTTGTTCGATTGCTTTCCTGTCAATATCTTTTACGCGGTCTTTTAGCTGGTCAATGATGATTTGTTTATTCTTTTCTTCATATTCCATAGGACGGATTGCTTCTGCCAGTGACAACAGCTTTTTTCTATCCCCCGGGCGGATTTTCTGCTGGTTGACAAATACTTTCAACGCGCTCTGCTCTGCCATATCACGCTTTTCCTCAAGCTGCTTCATATATTTTGTATTATCAATATCGTTATATTCCTCAAATTTTTGACGAAACTGCTGATAGACTTTCTTTTGATACTGCTGTGGAAAATGCTCTGCCAACACCTGCAGTTCTTTCTCACCGCGCTTCTGCATCCAGTCTTTGACATTTTTTGCCACACTATCTTTGGCCGACTGCGGACAGTCTTTTTCAAGAATCGTATGATAGGCCTTTTTTAATTCCGCATAGCTTTTGTTTTTTGCTGCCAGTGCGATAGACAACACTTCCTTCTGGGAAGCCGCAATTTCTTCTTCGGAAGTTCTGCGTGACTGCGGTGCGTCTGCCCCGCCGGTCTGTAGCTGTACATGTGTACCCTGCTTTTGTGTCTGGGTGTCGGCTGTAGACGGTGCAGCTTTGTCCTGTGATGTCACGTAATCGTCTGCTGTTCTGCCCGGTCGGTTCGTTCCGTCTTGCGGCGCAGTCTGACTGTCCGTAAATGTCCTGTCTTTGACTTGTCCGCTATCCCACTGTTCCTGCGGATTCTGCGCACTGTATCCTGCTGACGGTTCTTTCTCATCAGACCGTCCCTGCGCAGATTCTGACCGCTCTTTTTCCTTTTGTGCCTTTTCGTTCTTTTGTTTTTCTTTCTGCACTTTTTCCCGGTGCTTCTGCCAGTTTTTCGGCGGAACGTTACGGTCCATGCCTTTATCTGCCGCCGCTTTGTCTACCTGTTCTTCAATTGCTTCCCGCCGGGACTGCGGATAGAATTCCGAATCCAGCATGTCGGCAATATCAAAAATTTCTTCTACAGACATTTCAGGCATATTGTTATAAAGTTCTTCCAGACGGTCATCCGCTTCATTTTCAAAATCGGACTGTGGCGCACTGCTCTCATAACGGTTAAACCGGCTGTTGGATATACGCTGTCCGTCTGCGCCGAGCAGTTCCTGATAATCCTCATACGCCGTGTTATCGTCCTCAAAATCCATCATATAAATACTGCCTTCCATCAGCAGTTTGTAGGGCTTTGGCGTATAAAAACGATGACAGTCCATACAGGTATATGCCCTTGCAAGAATAACCCTGCCCTCGTCCGTGTCGATATGAAACTCTTTATTTTTCGGATAAACCACCATGTACATTGGCTTTTTACATTCCGGGCACTGATAGCCCGTGATGTAAAAGTCATTTCCAATTCGCCCTGCCGCCCGCTCTTTGGCGGATAACTTCTTTTTGCTAATACCGGTTTCGTAGGATTTCCAGACAATTTTATGCCACAATCCGAGCTGATACTTTTTCTCCCAGTCGGAAACATCGTGAATCTCCGTATCGTCTTGTTCTTCTTCCTCCTCATTTAGATAATCCGGCTTCATGTATTCTAAAATCCGCTCAATCACTTCTTCATAGGTAATGCGTATTCCCTCATGATAGAAACGGCACTGCGTGGCATCTAAGGATGCCTGTACTTCTACTTCCCGCAGGATGTCATTCATCTGTTGTTCTAACTGTCTGTAATCCTTTTCAACGGTTAGCCCTTTAATTTTTCCCCACTTACCAAATATGTAAAGAACTAAATTAATGGTATTTTCAAGCAGGGCATTTCCAAGCATTAGCCGTGGTTCTTCTTTAATGGGTTCTTCTATGACATTTCCAAGCACTTTTTTATTATCAAAACTGAAAAACAACGATTTTAATGTACCGGGCAGAATCAGCGTGTTATTATTAATTGCAAATGTTTCATTCCACTCTACATTCTGTTCCATGACTTTTATTGTTTTATGAAAGACTGCCGCAAGAGTGCCTTCCGCTTTTAAAATAATCATATCGCTCTCCATTCACATTTATCTATTCGCCTATTTACCGTCAGTATACCACAAAGTCAAAAGACAAGTGAATATTTATCTTGAAAATGATTGATTTTTGCGGTATGCTAGGCAACAGAAATTCACAGACTGCTTTCAAAGCAGTTTTGTATCAAAAGGAGATTGTATGACTATGGCTCAGTTACCAAAAGATCCCGTTATGCTGCTTTCATTTACAAATACACAGCTTCGCGACTTTTATCCGAATCTTTCAGAATTCTGCAAAGCCTTTATGGTAGATGAAACGGAAATCGTACAGACTTTAAAAGGAATTGATTACGAATACGATACTACACGCAATCAGTTTATCTGATGTTTGGTACACGTAAAAAGCGGGTGGCACTGAAATATAACAGTACCACCCGTTTTTCTTTATTTTTTTATTATCTACTGTGCTTTACTGCACTACGCATTTACTACGGTTTTATTTTGCTTCAATGGCTTTTCTGCCCTCGGCTTTTGCCGTAAGTTCACCGTTTACAACGGCAATCACAATGTCATCACCTGTATTAATGTCACCCTTTAAGATTAACTTTGCCGCCAGTGTTTCCACCGTCTTTTGAACGTAACGCTTTAACGGTCTTGCGCCGTACATCGGGTCGAAGCCGTGTTCTGTAATATAGCTTTCTGCCGCATCTGTCAGACGTACCTGCAATTCCTTGTCTGCCAGACGTCTGTTGACGTCCTGAATCAGCAGATGGATGATATTGCCGATATTGTCTTTTGTGAGCGGCTTGAACAAAATAATCTCGTCCAGACGGTTTAAAAATTCCGGTCTGAAATGTCCGCGCAAATCGTTCATAACGAGTTCTTCTGTTTCCTGCTTAATGCCGCCGTTTTCATCAATACCGTCCAGCAGATAGGTTGAGCCGATATTGCTTGTCATAATAATAATTGTATTCTTAAAGTCTACCGTTCTGCCCTGCGAATCGGTGATTCGTCCGTCATCAAGCACCTGTAACAATACATTGAATACATCCGGGTGCGCCTTTTCAATTTCATCAAAAAGAACAACAGAATACGGTTTTCTTCTGACTGCCTCGGTAAGCTGACCGCCCTCATCATATCCGACATATCCCGGAGGCGCTCCGATTAATCTCGAAACGGAATATTTCTCCATGTACTCTGACATATCAAGACGGACAATATTGCTTTCATCATCAAACAGGCTCTCTGCCAGTGTTTTTGCAAGCTCTGTCTTACCGACACCGGTAGGTCCTAAGAACAGGAATGAACCAATCGGTTTAGTCGGGTCTTTAATGCCTGCCTTTGAACGGATAATTGCCTCTGTTACTTTCGTAACAGCCTCGTCCTGTCCAACAACTCTCTTATGCAGAAGTGTGTCCAGATTCAGTGTCTTTTCCCGTTCAGATTCGCTTAACTTGGCAACCGGGATTCCTGTCCATCTGGAAATAATCTTTGCAATTTCTTCTTCGGTAACACTCTCATGTACCAAATCCAGATTTTTATTCTGTACCTTCTTTTCAGCCTCTTCCAGACGTTTCTGAACCTCCGGCAGTCTGCCGTACTGTAACTGTGCCGCCTTTTCCAAATCGTAATTTCTCTTGGCTTCGTCAATCTCATGGTTGACCTGTTCTAACTCTTCTTTGATCTTACTAATCTGGTCAACACTGGACTTTTCATTGTCCCACTTTGCCTTCTGCTGTTTAAATTCAGAACGCATTTCCGATAATTCCTTCTGCAAGGCTTCCAGACGTTCCTTACTGAGATTGTCGGTTTCTTTCTTCAATGCAGCTTCTTCAATTTCTAACTGCATGACCTTACGCTGTAATTCATCAAGCTCAGCCGGCATAGAATCCAGTTCGGTCTTAATCATTGCGCAGGCTTCATCGACAAGGTCGATTGCTTTATCCGGCAGGAATCTGTCGGAAATGTAACGGTCTGAAAGGGTTGCCGCAGATACCAGGGCGCCGTCTGTAATTTTTACACCGTGATATACTTCATAACGGTCTTTTAAACCACGTAAGATAGAAATGGTATCTTCAACGGTCGGTTCATCAACCATAACCGGCTGGAAACGTCTTTCCAGTGCCGCATCTTTTTCAATGTACTGACGGTGTTCATCCAGTGTTGTTGCACCGATACAGTGGAGTTCACCACGCGCAAGCATTGGCTTTAACATATTGCCTGCATCCATAGATCCTTCTGTCTTACCGGCTCCGACAATTGTATGAATTTCATCGATAAACAGAATAATCTGCCCTTCACTTTTCTTCACTTCATCGAGTACCGCTTTCAAACGTTCCTCAAATTCGCCACGGTACTTCGCACCGGCTACCAGTGCGCCCATATCCAGTGCAAAGATTTTCTTATCCTTTAAGCCCTCCGGTACATCGCCACGGACAATCCGTTCTGCCAGACCTTCAACAACGGCTGTTTTACCAACACCAGGTTCACCAATCAGCACCGGATTGTTTTTTGTTTTTCTTGAAAGAATCCGGATAACATTACGGATTTCATTATCCCTGCCGATAACCGGGTCTAACTTGCCGGACTTTGCCTTTTCAACTAAATCCTGTCCGTATTTTGCCAGTGTGTCATACGTTGCTTCCGGGTTATCACTTGTTACGGACTGATTACCACGGACCGTTGCCAGTACGGAAAGGAACGAATCTCTTGTAATACCGTAGGTCTTAAAGAGCTGCTTAATCTGCTTATTGGGTGATGCAATCATTGCCAGCATCAGATGTTCAACAGATACATACGCATCTCCCATGCGCTTTGCTTCGTCTTCGGCATTGATTAATACTTTGTTTAAGTCATTGCTCACGTAAAGCTGTACGTTTCCGGATACTTTTGTTTTTTGTGAAAGCAGTGTTTCAATATTGGAAATAAATGCTTCTTTATTAATCTGCATTTTTTCAATCAGGTTTGCAATCAGACTATCGTCTATTGTCATTAAGCTGTAAAGAAAATGTTCCTGGTCAATTTCCTGATTGCCATAATCGTAAGCAATCTTTTCACACTGGTTCACCGCTTCAATGGACTTCTGTGTAAACTTGTTAATGTTCATAGTTTCTGCCTCCTTTTTCTCATTCTCTATTGTATACAATCACTTTGAAACCATTCCTGCCAGCCTTTTTCTTCTTCGATTCATGCAGGATTTTTGTTTTTATGATTGCTGATTTATTGTTCTATTTGTTATGTAACACCCAAGGCTTAATTGTGTTATATCACATGTTGTTAGCACTGTCAATAGGTGAGTGCTAATTTTTTTATTTAATTTTTGCAACCCTTGATTTTACTGGGGTTGCGTGCATTTAATTTTTTGAAAATCTGTCATTTTTGCTGTTTGACACCAATTTGACACCAATTTTTATTTTTTTTCATGCGTTTACTGCTTCATCCATCTTCACAACTTCATTTTTAACACGTGACATATCCGTAATGTGGTTATACACCTGCATTGTAATATCAATGGAAGAATGTCCCATCAAATATTGAAGCACCTTTATATCCATTCCCTTTTCAGCCATTCTTGTACAGGCTGTGTGTCTTAAAACATGGGCTGAAAACTTTGGAAGCAGTTCTGCCTTACGGTGTTCTTTTTTCGCTTTCTTCAATTCATCCTTATTATATGCTTTTACAATATTATACAAAATATTGTTAACTGCTGACGGCTGTAATGGTCTTCCAGTCTTTGCCGTAAATATAAATCCGTCATATCCTTCCACTGTAATATTTCTGTCAATTCCCATCATAAAATTAACCTGTCTCTGT
>ULQA01060805.1_pt1 | contig 28219 bp, 8 predicted proteins | sample 1954001 | NCBI WGS metagenome assembly ULQA01 (sample SAMEA4835643, study PRJEB28245) | human gut metagenome | biome: gut microbiome; material: fecal sample | place: Denmark | collected 2008 | reverse complement strand
GTTCTCATTGTACTATAATTACTTTTAATTGGAATAATCAAGGTAATGGTAATATTCCATATTGGGCAGTTATTAGTGGAGATATTCCAATATCTACTATTAGTACTAATGTTAAAAGATATATTGCTAATCATAAAATTGTAGTTTATACTGCTGAACCAATAAATAATCCTACTACTAATATATTACTTAATAGTTCTGGTGAACTTGAAGCTACTAATAAAGATGAACTATATACTCTTATATCTAATTACTTTATTAATTATCAAGATAAAGATAAATATAATGATTTATATGTTTATCAAGTTATAAATAGTGGTAGTTATACTCCTTGTAGTAATCAAGTAATAGGTGGTATTGGTATTGATAATGAAGCTAAATTTGGTTATTACGAAAATATTAATGGCGATGAACTATTTAGAATACCTGATTTAATATTTGATTCTGAAGTTGTTGGTGGTGAACATATTAGAGATTTTGTATATAATATGAATAATACTTTTAATAAGTTTTATATTCGTGTTAATATTGATACTACTTTATGGAATCAAATTAAAGAACTTGGTTATGTTGGATGGTTTATTAGTTATGAGAAAGTTGAACCTATTACTAGATATACCGGATTATTAACTAGAAAAGATTATTGTAATATAGCTAGTAATGTTACTTGGCAAAATAGTAGTTGGGCTACAAAACCGGGTTTTGTAGCTAATAATTTTACTAGTGATAAATGTTATCTATATAGTGGTCGATTTGATATTGATGATAGTATTAAATATGATTTTAATATTATTCGTATTGATGGTAAATGTAAATTTGAACCTTATAAAGAGAAACATGATGTAGTTGATATGGTAGTTAATACTACCTATCCTTATAGTTATAATATGCCAGTTATAGGTGTTATTAGTAGAAATGAATATAAACCTATTAATAATTACAGACTAGTAGTTGCTGATAGTGTTACTGATAGTAGAGCTGGAAAAGGAACTGCTCTTGAAATGGATGATTATAAGGAATTACTACTTGATGCTGAAACTATGTTTCTCGCAACAGTTCTTAATTGTACTAAAAATATTTATACTAGTAAAGAAAAAGAACTTGTAAGACTTAATGACGTTTGCTATAATGGCGGAACTTATTCTATTGAACATGGATATAATGGTAGAATGACTTATGATGGTGTTCTTATTTATAATGATAATGGAGTTATAATGAACGAAGGTAATTATAAATTATATACTCCTACTAATAATCAATATTATTATAGTGGTGATGAACCATGTTGGCTTGATATCCCATTCAATGTTTATATTCAGTTTCCTTTATATAGTGATAAATTCTTTGAAAGTAAACGTTTTAATAATGAACCTAGTAAGATAGCTTTTAGTATTAAAGAAGAAACTGACAAAAAAAGTGTTGCTTTTGGTACATTTGTAGAACCTAAAAATAGTGTTGATTTATTTAAAGACCCAATTGGAAATGTTGACCAATATGTTCCTAAATTGTTAACTCAATATCGTAATGATATTATTAATATTACTCGTTTTGATAAAACTATAAGACGTAGTAATGTTATTCGAGATGAAAGTGAAGTTAATGCTTGGAGAATATTTCCTATTGAAGGTTATAAAAATATTACTGAAAATAAAGGAAGTATAACTAATTTAGTTGGAATTGGATATTATCTTTTAGTTCATACTCAACATAGTATGTTTATGTTTGATATAAGTGCCGCACTTAAAACTAGAGATGAAAATGTTCAATTATATCAGCCTGATGCTTTTGAAGTTGATTACAAAGAAGTCTTTACTAGTGATAAAGGTTATAGTGGACTGCAAGATGATTTAGCATATATAGTTGGAGAATTTGGTTATATTTTTTATAATGATGATTTTCATAAACTTTATCAATTTGATGATGGTCAACTTAAAATAATGGATGAAGATATTAAATTATGGCTAGATAAATATCATCCTAATAAAGTTAGATTTGCTCATGATAAATTTAATAATCGTATTCTAATTAAATTTGATTATACTTATGATAATATTAATCCTAATACTAAAGAATCTATTATAGAATCACATAATGAAGTTATTAGTTTTAATTATAAAGTAGGTAGTTTTATTAGTTTACATGATTATTATTTTAATAATGCTTGGTCTACTAAAACTAAATGTTATTTTCAAACTGAACATAACGATGATAGACTTAACTGTCCTCTCCATGTATTTACTCATGAATATAATTATGGTAGATTTAATACTCACATGGGTGATGATAGTAGAAGTCTATATTTAGTATCTAAACAAGAAGTTGGTGATGAGCCTATATTAGTTCATAATAGTTATATTGATATTATTGTTAATGAATCTTATGAACTTATTAAATTTCTTGAATTTATTAAATATAAAGTTCGTAAGATATATGTTCCTATTTATAGTGATAATATTAATAATCCTGTTGATTTAAGAGAACATCCTTATGCTGGTGATATACTTCGTATATTTAATGAAGATAATGATACTGATGATATAGATATTAATATTGATAAACTTAATGAATTTAATAAGTATAAAAAACCTTGGTATGAACTTACTCAATATAACTTTAATTATTTCCGTAATGCAATTAAAGAACATCCTAATACAGTAAGTGATAAACTTCGTAGAGTATATGGTAATTATTTTGTAATTCGTTTCATATTTAATAATTCAGATAATAAGCGCATTGAATTTGAAAGTCTTGAATGTGCTCAAACTCAATTTAGAAAATTATGATACAGTATAGAGATAGACAAAGACAAAAAGCTTTTATTGGTGCTATTATTGGTGCAGCTGCTAGTATTGCTGGTGGTATAATTAAAGGTAATAAGCAAAAGAAAGCTCAAGAAAAAGCTCAAGCTGAAGCTCAAGCTGCACAAGACCATAAAGATGCTTTACAAAATGCTCAAGCTTTAACTAGTGCTTATGCTAATCAAGATTATGTTGACCAATATAATGATAAATTAACTCTTAAATGTGGCGGTAGAGTTCGACATAAAGCTGGTTTCGGTACTGAATTTGCTGATGCTCTTCCCGGTTTAGGTAATCTTGCTAGTTCTATTACAGGAGTTCAAGGACTTGGCGAATTAGGTACTGCAATAGGTCAAGGTATTTCTGCTAATCAACAAATTAATGAAAATAAACGTATTGCTCAAGAAGCTGAACAACGTAAACAACTTCAATCTGGTCAACAGCAACTTAATATTACTTCTGATAAAATGACTAATCCAATGACTATGTATCAACGTTCTAGTTTTATTAATAAATATAAATGTGGTGGACGTAAAAAAGCATGGATTGGTGCTGCTATTGGTGCTGCTGGAAGTTTAATTGGTGGTATGTTTGGAAGTAAAGGACAACAACCAATTCAAGTTAAACAAGCTGACCAAGCTAGTTATAGTGCTCCTAAAACTGGTCTTGAACGTCCTGAATGGATTACTAATGGTAATGTTCAACAACCTGTTATGCCTCAATCAGTATATCGAGATAGGCTAAATGTATATCGCTGTGGCGGTCATAGACGCTAGTCTTTTGCTCTCTGTTGAATTATTATATATAGGTATGAACTATTAATCGACTGATAGGCTATCGTTCAGCAGAGAGCCTTAAAATCAATCAAATTACAATTTCTCATTATATTATATAAAATGCCTAGAAAAGATAAAGTTATTCATATAAGTAATTTACCTAGTACATTTAGAGGTAATATTACTCGTAATGGAAGATTTATTCAAAATGGTATTCCTCCACTTGGTGGAGCTTATGATAAAGTTGCTAAATCTACTGGTTTAATAAGACTTGGTAATGAATTTCTCTATAATGGTGTAAATAATTTAGTATCTAAAGATAATAGAGAAAAATTAATGAATAATACTGCTGGTAGACTTATTAATTATGTTAAAGATTTTAATAAAGAATCTCTTCCTAGTGATGATGAACTTGGACCAACATTTCCATTTAATATTATTCAAACTCCTAGAAGTAATGGAAAAAATCTTCCTCAAAAGCAATATGCTGTTGGTGGTAAAGTACCAAATGTAGTTGCTGGTGGCATTGCCCAACCTCTTGGTAATAATTTCTTTTATATGAATGGAAGAAAACATAGTCAAGGCGGTATTGATATTGGTCCTAGTGATAAAACTGGTATTGAAGTAGAAGGTGGTGAAGTAGTTGAAACTAATGGAAATGAACTTAAAGTTTATTCTGCACAGCCTATACTTAATGGTGCTAGCCCTGCTCAATTAGTTATGGGTGGAGCTAATCCTAATAAAATATTTAAAGCTCAAGAAGATTTTAAAGATAGAAATAGAATTAATGATGATGGAACTAAATATAAAGAAGGTGGCAAAATTTATCAAGCACCTGATGAATATAAAAGACAAATCGCTGAAAGTGGTTCGATAATTATTGGTGGTTATCCTACAATAGCTGGTAATAGAAATTATAAATTTATTAAAGGTCTAACTAAAGCTTCTAGAATAGGTAGAACTGCTACTAATTTTATTAATTTAGGTAGACAAAAGATTTATGATTTAGCTAATAAAATTGATAATACTTGGATTAATCAAGGTATTAAAGAAGTTTATAGAACAACTATTGGTAAACATGGTAGTAATCTTCCTAGAACTATTGATTATATTACTAATAAATTAAATATAAATGAAGATAATAAAAAAGCTATGGGTGGATTAAATAGAAATAAAGATTATGGCTCTAAAAAGAAACCTTATCCTAGTGTAGCTAAAAAAGATTTTGCTGGTGGACATAGAAGTTATCCTATTCCTACTAAAGCTGATGCTATTGATGCTTTAAGATTAGCTGGATTACATGGTAGAAATGATGTTAAAGCTAAAGTTTATAATAAATATCCAGAACTTAGAAAGAAAGGTAATGTTGGATTAGTTGTTAGTATTAATGGTAATGTTAAGAATGGATTAATTCATTCTCCATCCTCTACGGGGGGTCTACGCGATAAATTTGCTGTTGGCGGAAATCGTATTAATCGTCATGGAAGAACTTGGGAATATGATGAACAAATTGGAGCTTATGTTCCTATAACTAATAGAACTATTAATAGAACTTCTGCTTATCCTATTAATAAATCCGCTAGAGGAGAAACTATTGTTGGTAGTGATTATACTTTTAGGAATGGTAGATGGTCTAAAAATAATACTACAAATAATAATGTAAATACTAATAATAATAAACCTAATATTGATAATGGAAATCGTCGTCCTCAATATTATGCAGAACGTAGACTTCCTTTATTTGAAGATGGTGCTGGTATTACTAGTGGTTTAGTTAGAGCTGGTTGGAGTCATGGAAATAATAAAGGTGCTAGTATGAATAATACTAATATTCCAAGTTTATCTAAAACTAAATCTAGCGGGAAGACCCCCCGTGGAGGACGTAGTAAGTCAAATCAATCAACTCAATCTGTTCCTACTAAAACACCTCCTACTGCTGTTTATAATCATAATCTACCTAAAATAGAAGCTAGTATTCCTACTACTTTACCTGTTTCTACTAGTACACCTGCTAAAGGAACTACATCTTCTAATGGTAAAGGTCAAGGTAAATTTAAAAATCTTACTACTGCTGATTGGATTGGATTAGGTAGTAATGTAGCTGGTAGTTTAGCTAGTTATTTTGCTAGTAAAAGAGCTATTAATAAAATGAGAGGTCCGGGACAGCCTACTCTTATTAGTGCTAATAAACTTAAAACGAAATATAATATTAATCCTCAACTTGATAGAATTAGAGAAGATAAATTTGAAGCTTATCGTGATATTGATTCTAATACAGCTAGTAGTCGTGCAAGTTTAGCTCGTAAACAAAGAGTTCGTAATGCTGCTGGTCAAGCTGCTAATGAACTTTATGGTAATAAAGAAAATATAGAAACTAATCTTATTAATCAAGATAGACGTAATCAACAAAGCGTTCGTCAATTTAATGCTCAACAATACAATCAATATATAGATAGAAAAGCAGCATTTGATAATGGTATTAGAGAAGCTAAAGTAACTAATATTAATAATTTATTTAGTGGAATTAATGCTGGTATTCAAGATATGATTAGTAGATATGAAAATCGTAAAGCTTTAAATAATACTATTGGTGCTATGAGGGCATCTGCTCCTAATGTAGATGATAGAATTATGCGAGATGCTGGAGTTGATTATGATGAATTTATAATTCGTAAACGTAGAAAACTTGGAGGAAAACAATCATGCCGATAAACTTTTATACTCCTACTTTTAGACAACAAGTTAATCCTATTGACTTAAATGTCTTAGCTAGAACTTATAATACTCTTGAACAAGGACATCAACAAGCTATTCAAACTAAATCTCAGATTGATGCTCAACTTGCTCAATTAGATTTAAATGAAGCTGAAGATGCTTGGCGTCAAGAACAACTTAATAAAGTTCGTAATGCTCTTACTGAAAATATGCAATATGGTAATGCGTATTCTAGTCTTGATGATATAGTTGGAACTTATGGAGATATAACTTCAAGTCCGGGAATGATTGGTCGTTTACGTGCTCAACAAGATTATAAAGCTTATATGAATAATCTTGATAAACGTACTGATTTATCTGAAGATTATAAGAATTATTATCGTGCTATTAATAAATATAATTATCAAGATGTAACTGATAAGAATGGTAATGTCATTGGTGGAAGTAAATGGACTCCTATTGATAAAGAAGTTTCTGAAATTCCTATGAATCAAATACTTAATCAAGCACTTCAATGGGCTGCTAAAGAACAAGGTGGTGGTAGTCAAACAAGATGGCTTGATGCTAACGGTAAAGTTACTGATGATATTACTAAATCTGTTACAGGAGAGATTTATTCTCATACTAAAGGTGATTGGCAAAGATTAAGTAAAGCTAAACTTGCCGAAGCCGTTAAAGCTGTTATTGAAAACACTCCTGGTGCTAAAGCTAGTCTTGAACAAGATTATAAGATTGCTAAATGGAAATATGACCAAAATGGTAGTAATCCTGATATAACAGATAAAAATGGTATTCTTCTTACTCCTGAACAATATCTTGCTAAACGTATTGACCCTTTCTATAATGCTGCAACTTTTTATAATCAAAGTAGTAATACTACTTATGGTGAAGCATGGAAAGCTCAATTAGCTTTAGCTAAACAAGCTGGACTAGGAAGTACAACTCAAAGAAAACAAGCTATTGATAATTTAACTTATAAAGGTACTCCTGTTCGTATTGATAATTTTATGCCTGCTCAAGCTCAAGCTGAAATTACTAGTAATAGACAATCAATAGCTGGATTACTTAACAAATATAATCCTGATATTAATATTGATTTAGGCACTGCTAATCCAGATGATATTAGAACTAGTATCATGACTAATATTACTAATCCATCTGATAGAGCATATGCTCTTAGTTATCTCAATGATATTATTGATAATCAAGAATATATTAATAATCTTAAAGTTGGTAAATCGCAAGATAGTATTGACGGATTTGATACATATAATTCTATTATTAGTTTAAGTGATTTACCTAGTAATAAATATTCTGATACATATAGTAAATATGTTAATCAGATATTTGGAGATAGTAGTTCTATTAGACAATATTTTAATAACGATGATGTTTATAATTCGTTTATTAATGCTCTTGGTGGAGAGAAAAAAGCTGCTAGTCTTGGAATAAGATTTGGTTCTGATGGTAATGGTTATAGATATGCTGAATTACCTAAAGATTATCATAAATCTATTTATAGTTTTGGTAAAGCTGTTAAAGAAGCTGAAGATACTAGAAATCCTTTAAATGCTTTTCTTAATTCTGCTAAAACTAGATTCTTTGGTTATGGTGATAAATTTGTTAGAGTTGATTCTAATGGTGAAGAACATCATGGTGGATTACCAACAGGTAATAAAGAACCTTATATTGGTTTGATTAATTATGTTGATTCTCTTAAATCTAAAAATGATGCTGTTCTTGACGGCGGACAAATAAATGCTTCTACTATTGGTATATCTGCAATGACTCCTGAACTTGCTGAACTTAATTTTGTTATGAGTTCTAATCCAGAAGCTGCTAGTAAATATGCTGCTCAAAAGAAACAATTAGAAGAACAAGCAATGAGCGCAATTAAAGCTGGAATTGATTTAACTCAAGGAGAAGCTTATATTACTAGCGAAAATGGAGTATATGAGCCTATGACTTCTGAAGATAGAAAAGCTTATACTGCTTATCTTAGAAGTGCTAAAGATAATGAAATTACACCAACTGTTGTTCGTGATCCAAAAACTGGTGATGTTGGAGTTCAAATTAATATTGCTGGTTATTACGATACAGAAGGTAAACTTAAAAGAGAACCTATTACTTTACTTGTAGGTAGTGGCGCTATTGATAGTTCTATTATTCAATCTTGGAATCAAGATACTTCTTGGAGAGCTGCTGGTAAAGTAGAAAATTATTATAATGCTAATAGACCTATTTCTCTTACTAATAATGCTGCATTTACTGGAATTGATAAATTTAAATTAGTACCCAATGGTGGAGGTTTTAATTTAATTAATTCTACTAATAATCAAACTATTGGTTTAGTAAGTAAAGAAAATGCTGTTGATATTGTAGATAATTTATCTCAATGGGAACAAACTGTAACTGCCGTTAAAGCTGGTATGACAGTAAATGAAAATGCTGTTAAAGCTATTCAACAAAATGTTGCTACTAAACTTGCTCAACTTAGTGGTAGTTCAGACCCTTATGTTATTCAATATTACTATGATGAATTAACTAATAATCTATATTAATATGGATGTATTAAAGTTTCTACAAGGTGGTAATAAAACACCTAATCCTGAATATAATCCTAAAACTAAAAAGGGGGCTATACAGCCTCCTACTTTAGTTGATTACAACCCTGGCACTTCTATTAGTGACCGGGGTCGTAGTCGTTTATTTAGTCGTATTGCTGAACAATCATATAATCTTAATCAATATGATATAGATAAATATGCTCCTTATGATGTTTATGTTAATCCTGTTGATGACCCAGAAAAACTTGATAAAGAACGTGCTGTTAATCAAAGTAATTGGGAACAAGGATTAAGAATGATTGGACAGATTGGTAATGAGATTACTGTTGGTACAGCTATTGGTTTTGCAGATTTAGCTGACGCTTTCTATAATATGGTTAGTAATAGTCCTAATGATTATCAATCTGAAATAAGTTCTGAACTTGAATCTTTAAAAGAATCTATTAATGAACGTTTAGCTATATATAGAGAAAATCCTAATGCTGCTTTTGATATTGGAGATTTTGCTTGGTGGGCTAGTAATGCTCCTAGTATAGCTAGTTCTTTAACTCTTATGGTTCCTAGTACCGGTCTTGCTAAAGGTGTTTCTTTATTAGGTAAAGGTATAAAGTTTAATAAATTAGCCAATAAAATGGCTAATGCTATTAATATGACACAAAAGAGTAGAGCCATTACTGGTAGAATAGCAGAAGCTACTGCTATTGGAGTTCCTTCTCGTTATCTTGAAAATTATCAAGAAGCTAGACAAACTTATAATGATATTGAAGATTATTCTAAAACTCAACTTGCTAATATGAATGATAAACAAAGAGAAGAGTTTTATAATAATAATCCTAAATATAAAGATATGTCTGATGAAGAAGTAGCTAAAGATATTGCTAAAAATAGTGCTGATATTACTTTTGCTGAAGATTGGGCTAATGTTCTTTTTGACGTATGGCAAGTTTATAGTTTAAAAAACTTATGGAAAAATGCTTTAAGTGGTAATACAACTAGTTCTAGACTTAGAAATTTAAATACTGCATTTAATAGCAATATTGATGATGCTGCTGCAATTACTAATGCTTTAAGTAATAAAACTACTAAACAAGCTATTACTAGTACATTAAAAGATGTGGGGAATGATATTCTTCATGGTGTTAGAGCTGAATGGACAGAAGGAGTTGAAGAAGCTATTAATTATATAGCTAGTCAAGATGGTTTATATAATGGTAAAAAAGTATTTGATAAAGATATTCCTCAACAAACTATTAAAGATTATCTTCAAGACCCAATGCTATGGGAACAAGCATTTTGGGGTGCTCTTGGTGGTATTACTTTTAGTAGTGTTATGAATAAAGCTGGTGAATTTATTAATAAACGTCTTGATAAAGATTGGACTTCTGCTGAAAAACAAAGAGAAAACGAAATTCTTGGTCGTACTGCTACTTTTCAAGCATATCAAGAAAGACTTAGTAGTATTGCTAATGGTAAAAATCCATTTATAACTATTACTGATGAAAATGGTCAACAGGTTAATCCAGATATTATTACTGGTACTGAAGAAGAACTTCGTAATATAGCTGAAAAAGAATATATGGATAATATTATTATTAATTCTATGAACGCTGGTAATTTAGGACTTCTTGAAAGTTCTATTAATAGTAAAGAATTTAATGATAGTATTACTAATAAACTTGGATTACAACAACAAGAAAGTAGTGAACTTATTAATAGATTTAAAACTGAAATTAATAATCTTAAAAATGAATATAATACTACTTTAAATAAAGTTAATAGACTTGGTGGTGGATTTGAAGTTGGTCGTATTATAGCTACTCAAAAGGTTCATGCTCGTAATCGTCAAGAAAATTATAATAATCTTCTTAATTGGGCTAATAATGTTTTAAATCAAGATATTACAGATAATCATATAGAAGATGTTGATATTACTTCTGCAAAGAATGGTATTTATCAACATATTATCGATAGTATTCAAAGAGATATTAAAACTATACAAGATAATGCTGCAATTAATAATTCAGTTAAACAAGAACGTATTGCTCAATTAAATGAACGTCTAGATGCTATTAATAAACTTTATATCCCTATTGATATTGAAAATAAAAATGATATTCAATCAGCTATTCAACTTCAAAAACAATATAATGAAGTATTTAAAGATTTAGCAGAAGTTGTTAATGCTGAAATTAATGTTGAAGTTAATAAAAATCAACTTAATTTATCTGATGATAATATTAAATCTCGTATAACTTATCTTAATAACTTCTTTGATAATAGTCGTAAAAAAATTGTTAATAAAGCTATGGACGATTTACGTAATGCTTATAAACAATATGGAAAAGATTATGTTGACTCTGTTATTAAAGATGCTAATAATGGTAATAAACCTAATATAGATAAATTTATTAGAGATGCTTATGCTGCACTTGATTTAAGTTCTAAAGGTAATGAACATCTTAAAAATACAATAGAACAATTAGCTGAAATTGCAAAGATTGAAAATGATGTTAATAATACTCCTAAAGAGGAAGAAGTAGTTCCTGTTAATCCTGATACTAATGAAAGTAATAATACTAATACAGATGATACTGAATCATCTCCATCCTCTACGGGGAGTATAGCGGAGCGAAGCGAAGCGGTTCCTAATGAACCTACTAATATTGAACAACCTCAATCTCAAACTGAACAATCAGTTTCTCAAGAACCTATTAGCACTCCTAAACCTGAAGTTACTAATACTTTACCAGATGATGAATTTGAACGCGGTCAAATAGGTACTGATTTAGTTTATGAAAGTATTGCTGATTTAGAAGATTCTCTTGGTCATGAATCTACTAGTAGTGATTTACTTAATGCAAGACAATCTTTTATTGATAAACTTAATCAAGCTGGATTTGAACAAACAGAAGCTACTGACATAGTTAATAATATTATTGATGGTCTTACAGGTGGTAGTTTATATAGTTCTGTTCAAGATGATACTACTAGACGTTTATTACTTAATGCTACTTACGCTACTATTACAGGTAATGAACGCAATATAGAAGCTATTATGGATGATTTTGCTAATAGTGTTGATAGTGAAGGTAATACTAGAGGTAAAATTGTTAATGGTAAAGTCTATCTTAGTATTGGTCAATTAGTTGAATATATAGATAGTGTTACGGGTAATAAAATTATTAGAAATTACTTGTTTAATCAAATAAAAAACTATCTTTACGCCAGCACTAATAATCAAGGTAAATATCGTGCTACTGACGAATCAACTATTAAGAAACTTAATGCTAGACAATTTGTTCAATATGTAGATGGTATTGCTAAAGAACGTCTTGAAAGACTTCAAGTTGAACATACTAATAATGTTAATCTTAAGTATATAGTAGAGAATGAAAATGTTAAAGCATTTACTTCTATTAAACAAGGTGATTATCTAGAAACTGAATATGATAGTAAGCTTAGACGTATTAATATACTTGCTAATGGTACAATTATTGGTTATATAGGAGTTCCAAATATTGATAAGTTTGGTAATTATGATATGGTTAATCAAGGTTGGAAATATAATATTCATGCTGAAAATGGTCAAGTTGTTTCTCCACTTAAAGACGCTTTAATTAGTATTCTTGATGGTGATAGATTTGACGAAGAATTTATTGGTCATTTATATGAACTTGCTGTTAAAGAAGAAGTTACACAAGAAGAACTTGTTAATCTATTTAAAGAATTTGAAACTAAATATCCTGATATAGTTAGAGATTTTACTACTCCTATTGCAAGTTTTGATTTAGCTGGGCATCTTGTTAATCTTACTAAATATATATTTAATCAGCCTTATGAGAATAGTCATGAAGCTAGTATTAATCGTTGGTTTAGTAATCTTCTTAATAGTTATGACCAAGCCATTACAATAGTTAAAGGTGATTTTAAAGGTAAGATTAAAGCTGTTAATATTAAATATGGAGTTCTTAATACTATTGATGATACTAATGGTGAATGGAATGATATACAAGAAACAGTAGTTGATTATGATGAAAATATTAACAAACTTGGTGTAGTTGTACAAGGTCAATTATATCTTAATGGAGAAAGTAAACCAACTATTATTGAAAATCTTACTACTAATGGTATGCCTGTTATTAGTATTCCAAGTAGTGATGGTACTTCTCTATATGCTTTTTGTAAACAAGTTCCATTAAATAGTAATCTTCTTAAAGGAGATGCTCGACGTATTATTAATTCTATTAAGAATGAAGTTAATAATCTTTGTAGAGATTATATTAGTGGGCGAATAAGTTTTGGTGAACTTAAACAAAGTCTTGGAGATATATTTGGAAATAATAAACTTATTAATGGTGATAGAAATACTGGACTTCAAATTAGTATTAATCCTACTAATATAGGTTTTTATGTTAAAGGTGCACATTTTAATGGTAAAGATTATGCTTTTACTATTAATTCTGATGCTGGTAATTATAAACGTAATATTATTATTAATTCTCCTTATGTTGTTAATAGTGCTTTTAAAATAGGTAAAAGTTATGGAATTAATGCCAGTACTATTGATGAATTAGATAATGCTCTTCGTCCTGTTATTGATGAAATGTTTAACTATGCCCAATTTGCTATTAGTAAAGATTTTATTAATGATAGTACAAAAACTGATAATAAAACCAATAAATATATTTATCGTGAAAATGGTAAAACTATTATAAATATTGATGGTAAAACTTATAGTTATAATAGTTATCAAGATTTTATTATTAGTAATGGTTTAGTTCGAACTAAACTAGCTAATACGAATACTGACGAAACTGCTGGTAATTGGCAAATAGATATTCATTCTAAACTTGATATTGCATACGAGCTTGAGGGTAGACCCCCCGTGGAGGATGAAGCAATACCTGAACAGTTATCAGAGTTCATGTTAGATGATACTATCAATGCTATTAATTTTAATGCTTTTGATTCTGCTATAACATCTAAAAATTTAACTCGTGGACTTAAAAAGTATTTTGCTAATGACCAAACTGCTATTGATTATATTGATGCTCTTCAAAAAATTGGTATATTACCTAAAAATATTCATGTTATAGATAGTATTACTGATAATAATGGTAATAAAGTTAATGCTGTTTATCATCGTGATACTGATACAATTGAACTTAGTAGTTCTGCTATTGCAGGTCAAAGAGTTTATAGAGTTGTTAATATTATACTTCATGAAAGTTTACATAGACAACTTTATACTAAATATAATACTGAACAAGCTCTTGCTTTAGTTAGACCTATTTATGATAAATTTAAAGCTTGGCTTGATACTCAAGATGATTCTACTAAAGAAAGACTCAAACCTTATTTATTTGAGAACTTTAATACAAGTGAAGCTCTTGAAGAATTTCTAGTTGAAAGTATTACTAGTAATGCTCTTATGACTGCACTTAATGAAATTAAATATGATAATAAAAAAGTTAATAAACGTAAGACTTTATTTAGTAGACTTCTTGAAGTTATTGCTGATATGTTAGGTATTAAGATTAATGAAGATAGTTTATTAGCTGCTGCTAGAGATGCTTATAAAGCTATTAAGAAAATGCCTAAAGAAAATAATCAAGAAGCTATTCAAGGAACTTTTCAATTTAAAGAAGAAACTATTAGTACAGAGCAAATTGAAAATCCTAATGAAGATAATAGTCAAGATTATAATTATAATAATGATAATCTTAATGATGGACTTGATATGTTTAGTAGTGTTGATGATGATGTGGTGAATATGGCAGAATTAACTAACCGTTTACCAATACAGCAACAGCCCGAATTTACTACTTTACTTGACACAGGACGCATCAGTTTTAGCTGTATGTAGAATTAATCGAGCAAATATAAAAGTCGCTTAAAACGAAAGAAAACCACCTCTATGACGATGTAATTAAATTTTACTTTACATTAGTCATAGAGGTATTACTATTAATGAATTTAAACTTAAATATAAACTTATGAGTTGTGGAAATATTAAACTTGTAGGATATAATAATCTTAATAATGTTATTATTAAAGAACATGGTTCTAATAATGCAGATTATTATAGTCTTATAGCTATGGTTGAAGACCCAATCTTTAAGAAGATTATAGCTGATAGAGGTATTAATGTTAAAACTTCTGGAAGACAAGCTTATAATGCTCTTCTTGAAGCTAGAGCTATTAAACTTCGTAATATGGATGATATAGCTTCTGTTGCTGAAAAAGAAGAACGTGGTTTGTTTAGTACAATTAAAGCTAGAGATACAGCTATTACTTATATGGCTGATATTATGAATAAACTTAGTTTTAATTTTCTATATAATGGTGCTCCATTAAATTTTAATGAAATTAAAAAACGTACTAATGAAACTGTTATTAATGCTGGACTTAAACGTGCTAAGAAATTAGCCGGAAGTGATGAAGCTAGAAATAATGAACTTAATAGTTTTATTAATAGTCCAAATCCTGCTACTAAAATTAATGGTCTTGGTGCATTTCTTCGTAAATACGGTAATGCTCAAGATTTTAATTATGGGGCATTACTGCGTTCTCTAACTAATACTGAATTTAATGAAGCTCTTTTTAATAATAAAAATGTAGCTAAACTTATTAAACGAGATGAGTTATATCAAACTACTGATTATGAAGAATTAGGCGGATATCTTGATGAAACTTCTACTGAAGGTGATGAAAATAGTATAGATGATGGTATTGATTTAATGACTCAACTTTGGAATTTAAGTATTGGTGAAGTTAAAGATTTTAATAAACACGTAGAAGAAATTATTAAGTATCATCTTGCAAGTTTACCTAAACTTACTTCTGCTTCTAAACTTGATAATGGAAGTTATCCTTTTGATACTAATAATGAATTAGGAGTTGTTACTTTTTCTGATGCTAATTATTTATCTAAAATATTATATGCTAGTGCTGATACTAGTAATGTAGATAATTTTATAGCTAGTCTTAAACGTATATCTGAAACTATTCCAAATTGTGAATGTTTAATTCAATTACATGATTTACTTAGCAAAAATAAAGTATTTGCTAATAAGTATATGATGGTGTTTAATAAACCTATTATATCTAAAATTGAAACGTATATTCAAACTGATTCTAATGGTAATAGTTATGTTCGTGCTCGTATAACTAATCCTAATACTGATTCTCGTACTATTTTACAGAATACTTTTTATAATAATGTTAAGAATAATATTATTACTAATCGTGTTCCTGCTGCTCGTGAAAAGTTTCGTATATATGATAGATATAAAAATACACCTCATGCTAATCTTTATTTATATGATGCTTTTAAAGAAATATTTCCAGATATTAATCAAGCTAGTTTTAATTTAGCTATTGCTAAGATTGGACGTATTGCTATGGCTAATAATCTTATTAACTTTGCTAATGTTATTAATCGTACAGTTGAAAACTATAATAAATATGTAGAAGCACTTAAAAAGGATAAAGGAACTAAAATGCCTGATAGTTTTATTAATAGAGGTGATACTTCTATTATATATCAAATGGCTGATGTTTTTAAAGATATTATTTATATTCCTGTTGAACTTAATTCTCGTAATCCTGAAGGTAATTTAAGTTCTGATGTTATTAATAGAAGTTTTATTACTAATATTGCTAAAATAATTAATGATGACAAATCTACTGTTGAAGAACAAAATGCTATGGCTGAAGCTTATGCCAGACAAAAGTTTGCTAGTCGTCAATATGATTATAGTAATTTACTTCTTGAACATAGAGATAGTAATGGTAATATAATTAATTATGGACTATTTAGAAGAGTTGGAAATGGAACTCCTAAACTTACTGAATATGCTCGTAGTATGTTTAAAACTTCTCTTCTTAATGGTATTAGCGAATTAGATAATAACAGTAATGATTTATATCGTAGTATGAGTGACGGTGATTATTTAATTACTGCTATGGGATTATTTATGACTGATATTAATAATTCTGAAACTCCTACTGCTAATTATTTACTTCCAATACCTAGTGATGCTCCTAAAAACTTTACTATTACTGCTCCTAGATATAGTCTTGCTGGATTGCGTAGTCAACTAGAAGATGGAACTAAAATTATAAATAGAGAACATCCATTATTTAAACAATATTATAATATAGCTATTCAAGAACTTACTAATATGGCTCAAGCTGTTAATGTAATGTTTAAGACTAATGCTAATGGTAATCCTATTTTAACGAATGGAGATTTTGAATTTAGTGATACTTATAATAATAAACCTGAACATTTTTATAATCAATACCATAAAGATGGAAAAGGTAATGTATTTACTACTAAAGATGGACATAAAGTTTTAGCTGGTAGAGTATTTAGTTTTAAACGATTAGTTAGTAAAATTACTCCTAATAGTAATGGAGCATTTAATGAACTAATTGGGTATGGTAAGACTATTGACATCCTCTACGGGGGGTCTACACGTGGGCTTAGCTATGTTAATAATCAAGTAGTTCTTAATGGAGAACAACGTATTGCTCTTGAAGACGCTGTTGCTGATTGGTTAAATGAATATATAACTAATGGTTATAAAGAACTTAAAAATAAATATGGTACATTTATTGATGATAGAATTAATAATGAATTTTTAGCTGAATTTCTAGTTAATGATTATCTTGTTAGAGATAGTATGTACGATATGTATGGTGGTGACCAAAGTTTTTATAAGAATGGTCAAGCTATTCTAAAACGTATTAAAGAAGTACAAGCTAGTGGTAATCCTTTTGGTAATACAGACTTTACTAAAAATGATTTAGATATAGCTACTGATTTATATGATATAACAATTAATGGTAATGCTGTTACTGTTCCTTATACAGTTAATGGAGTTACTAAACGTAAAAAAGTAGTTCTTCAAGATAAATTTAGAGGTGTTACTATTTATAATACTTTTAAAGCTTCTGATAAAGTTGTTATTGACAGACTTGATAATCAACTTAAAAAAGCTGGACTTGATAAAAAAGATAGAGAACGAATATTAGAACCATTTAAAAGTGGAGTTAATGCTAATGATGCTCAATCTTATATTACTCTTGAAGAATGGATTCGTCGTATTACTGCCGCTGGTGAATTAGATAAATATGCTGGACTTATTAAAAGTCTTACAGATGATACTCCAATAGATAAAATTGATTGGACTAAATTTGCTAATAAAGTTCAAATTCAGAAGAATTTTTATTATGATTTATATTATGATACTGTTGTTGGTATTGAAGTTCCTAGACAAGTAAAGAATGCTGAGTTTGTTCTTATTCCTAAACTTATTAAAGGAACAGAACTTGAAAAAGTTTATAATATAATGACTAATAGAGATATTCATCAAATTAATACTGTTGAAACTGTTAAAGTTGCACAACATAACAGAATGACACTTTGGAATAATGATGGGATTCTAACTGATGAAGCACTTAAAGAATTTGATGATAAAGTATTTGAAAATTCTGAATTATTTAGTTATAATTATCTTTATCGCCAACAAGAAGTTCCTCAACATATGGTTGATGCTAGTAATAAAGCTGCTATTCAGATTATGAAGAAAATGCTTGATAATCTTCCTAATCGAACTGAACTTAATGACCTTAAGAGTAAAGTATTTAGTAACTATGTCGCTAATATTAGAAATAGTTTTGAAAAAACTTGTGCTGAACTTGGTATTGAATTAGATAGTAATGGTCATATTGATTTAAATTCTAATGGTACTATTAAAAATCTTAATCGTTTTGTATTTTTTGATAGATTTAAAGAAAATGCTCAACAACAAGGAGTTGAGAAAGCTCTTCTTGAATTTTTTGATTTAGATAGTGCTGGATTTAATAATCTTCCTTTATTCTTATCTAATATTAATAGTAAACTAGAAAGTATTGCTAATAGTTATTTTAATACTAATATTACTAGACAACTTATTAGCGGTTGGCATGCTGCTCAGCTATCTGATTTTGGATTTAAAGTTGATAAACAAACTCAAACAGATAGTAAACTTCAATATAAAAAGATTGGAGAAGTTGATGGAACTCCTGTTTATTATACTGAAATTAAACTTCCTAGATGGAGTAATAAACTTAAAGGATTAAATATTGAACAAGTTCCTGATAGTTTACGTACTATGATTGGTTATCGTATTCCTACTGAAGGTAAGCAATCTATATGTATTATGTATGTTAAGGAGTTTCTTCCAGATGCTTATGGTAGTACTGTTGTTGTTCCTGATGAATGGGTTACTCAAACTGGTTCTGACTTTGACGTTGATAGTGTTTATGGTATGTCTAAAACATTTAATCTTGTTAAAGGTATTCCAACTGAAATTACTCATGCTAGATATACTAAAGATGAAGTAGGATATATTAATTATGTTAAAGATAATGTAGATAAAGCTAGTCGTAAGATTCTTGGTAAAACTTATAATAAACAAGGTAATATTAGAGCTTCTTTAAAAAATAGTGAAGATGCTATTAATGCTACTCTTGAAGGTTATAGTGGTAATCTTAAAGTTGTTGAAAAAATTGCTAATGATGGTGGACTTAAGTCTTACGAATCATACTTGAAACTCCCCGTGGAGGATACAAGTAGTCAAGCTGCTAGAACTAATGCTATTATTAAATCATTTATTGATATACTTAATAATCCTGCTGCATTTGAAGAAAATACTACTACTTCTAATTTTGAAAATGTCAAAGAAGCTAATGAAACTTATGCAGAAATAGTTGGTGCTAATAAAACAACTGTTGCTCCTAGTGATTTCTTTACTCAACTTGATTGGTTTGATGCTGCTACTTCTGGTATTAAACTTAAAGGTATCAGTGTTAATAGAGATACTTTTATGAGTATTGGTAATGTTACTAAAGCTAATCATAGTGAAGGTATTAAAGTTATGTACACTACTGATGTGATTAGTGAGCAAGAAGCTGTTAATAGATATGGTAAAGAAAATGTTGAAACTATTGGTAATAAACATATTCGTATTACTCATAAAAATTTTGGTTGGTCTGGAGATGATAAGAATGTTGATGGCTATTTGATTAATCCTTATAGTTCTCAGACTACTGCTCATATTCTCGATGTTATGAAAGAGGGAGCTATACATAATGAAAATACTTATATGTTTAATGCTTTTAAAACTATTGTTGATTTTGGAAGTAATTATGATACTGCTATTGGATTTATGTGGCAACCTGCTATTGATATACTAGTTCGTAAATGGAAAGAAACTAATAGTGTTCTTGCAGAAGGTACTAAAAATCCGCTTACTGAAGCTATTAGAGAAGTTGCTCATAATCTTGGTTTTGGTGAAAAAGTTAATTTTGCTGGACGTAAAAAGCTAATTGATATTATTAATGAAAATTATGGTGAAACTTTCAAGAAAATATTCAATTTAAGCGTTTCTGAAGCATTTTCATCACCAGACCTTATATTTTCATCAGACGCATATAAATCTCGTCTTAGAGGGGAAATGAATGGCGTTCAGCAGGCTTTATTTGACCTTTATGTTCTAGCACAATTCAATCGGTTAAACTCAATCGGACAGGACATAAGTAATAATCTTAATATTCTTAGTGCTGATAAATATGGTGCTAAACAAAGTTTTTATGCTAGTGATAAAGTATTTAGAGATGCTAGAATTGTTATTGAAAATAGTAATATTTATGCTCCATCCTCTACGGGGGGTCAAACCTTACTGTTAGAGAGTGTCTTTCCTGATATTAGTGGTGGAATAAATTCGTTTATTAAATCTGATATATCTAGAAGTAGTTATCCTAGTTTAGCTGCATTTTTACAAATGAGTACTGCTCTTAGTGTTAAAGCTACTCAACAAGTATTTGAAACTGCTAATCCTGTATTTATTGATTATGTATATAGAATAGCAGAATGGACTAAAGGTGGAATAATGACTGAAAAGTTATATAATGACTATAAAGATTATCTTATTAATAAACTAGAAGTAGGTAATAATGGTAGTTCTTATCTTAATTTACCTGTTACTGTTGTTAATGGTGATTTTGTTCATCCTAAATATATTAAAGAATATGGTACTGGACAATCTAGAGCTTTAGAAGTTGGACGAGTAAGTGGTACATTAGTTAATATTAAAACAGATGATGTTATAGTTAAAAATATATTTGAGCCTACACAAACTGAAATTGATGTATTTACTAGACTTACTCCTGCTCAGAAAGTTGATTGGATTAAACGTAATTTTAGTCAAGATGGTAGTGTATTTGAACATATTGAAATAGTTGCTAATGATGAAAGAAATAATCGTCGTAATGTAAATATTCAATATATTAATTACATACAAGGTGATATTACTAATGATGAAGCCCATAGATTGTTTGATAGAGCTTGGAATCATCCTAATCCTCTTATTAAACTTACAGCTCTTGATTTAGTTAAATATGCTTTTATTGTTGAAGGTCATAAATTTAGAACTAGAAATATTAGTAGACTTATAAGTAATACTCCCCTTAGAGGATTGAGTGAGGGCGGAATATCTATTGGAGATATAGCTATGAAAGGTATTAATAACTATGGTTTTATTGATAAAGATAATGTTGAAGATATAATTGGTTTTATTCGTAAGAATTATAATAGTTTTAATTGTCCTAGTTATACATTTAAAAGACTTACTAATAATAAAATTAATTATAGTCTAAAAAGAAGTGGTATTATTACTTTTAATAGTCAAGAAAATCTTGATAATGTAGGAATAATAAGAAATGGAGATGCTGTTAATATTATTAGAATTAATAGAAATTTATATATTAAAGGAACTTATGATGGAACTTTAGCTTATTATCCTATTGATAGACTTGAATCATTTGAAACTTATAATAGTATTGAGCCTAGTATTATAGCTAATAATAATATTCATAAACCATTAGCTGTTCTCCTTTATGATGGTCTTACTCAACAAGAAAAAAGAGATAAGTTTATTGATGGTATTAAAGATAATATTAATGAAGCTGTAAATAAAGGTTATAAAGAAGTTCCTGAATTATATAATAAGTATATTTCTGATGAGTATTTCCAACCTTTTATGAATACTCCTTTTGAGAATAATACTATATATACTATTAATGATAAATTTTATCTTAACATTAATGGAACTACTGCTATTAATTTAAGCGATGATTTACAGCAATATAAAGCTAAATATCCTAATATTGAAGATAGTAAACTTGGATTATTTATTGAAATTAATGAAAATGAAATAGATAGAGTTACAAGTAATACTGATAGATATAGTAGTGTTGATGACCAAACTCCTATTGGTAGATTTGCTAAAAATGCTAGTTTAGTTATTTCACGTGCTGTTCGTCATGGACAACCTGCTGCTCAAAATGTATTAAACGCTCTTAATAATGCTGAAATTAATTATCTTGATAGTAGTAGTCTTTCTGATAATTCTGAATTTTCGTTATCAGTTATAGCTAATTATATAGATGTTGAAGCTAATAATATTCTTAATGATATTAATCGTTTTATTAAAATTGATGGTATCGATAAACCTATTAATGATAAAGATGTTATTGGTAAAGTTCTTAAAGATGAACAACTTCAAAATCGTTTCTTAGATGTTATTCTTAGTGCTAATACATTTAAGAATAAATATAAGCTTATTAGCGAAATTGATATTGATAGTACAAATCTTGATGATAAAACTAAAGAGAATATTAGAAAGATTCAGAAACTAGTTAATAAAGTTGATTCTAATACTACTGTACATTCTGCTAGAAAAGATTGGTTTGAAAGATGGATTCAATTACGTACTACTAATCCTAATTATCTAAGTGGTCTTATGAAAGAATTTGATGCTTATGGTGATACTGGATTTATGGATTATTGGATACAAGATATTCGTGCTAATCGTAACTTTGTATTGCAGAATATACTTAAAGATGTAATGGGTACTGTTGAAGAAGGTCGTCTTAATGGTATTAAAGAATCTAATGACTTTAGAAATTATCTTAAAGAACTTAAATCTAGAGCTGCTAAAGATGGTAAATCTGTTAGTCTTGATAGTATAATTGATGATGATGGTAGATTAATTCAACCTAATAATCCTGTTTGGGAAGAAAAGATGAAGAAATATAGAGATGCTGCTATTGAAGCTGAACAAAAATTTGGTATAAATAGTGTTGAACATCTTATTGCTCTATCTAATAAAGCTAAGTTTATTGATATGACTACTATTCATCAGCTTAAACCAATTACTGTTCAAGATGAAGATGGTAATAATGTTACTATTGAATATTCTACTTATATTATAAATCTTGAAAGAAGTCTTCTTGGTCTTAAAAAAGGAGATGATGGTATTCCTAAAGAATTTGCTGAATATAAAAGACTTAATAGTAGAATACGAGATATTCTAAGCCAAGCTACTGATAATGTTACTACACAAAGTCAAGATGAAGAACTTGGACGTATATATGCTCAAATGGATAGTCTTACTAGTCTTTATGATGAAGATGGTAATAAAAAAATTGGTCATGATTTGAATGTAGCTGAAAGACTTCGTGCTTATCAAACTAATATTCGTAAAGTTAAAGAAATGTTTTATGATAAGCAAGCTAAAGAAGGGTTTGATTCTAAACTTAAAGAACAACTTTCTATTATTAGTAAATATGAAAGTCAACGTGATGCTAATGGTAATCTTCTTATTAGTATGGAAGAACTTATGAAAGTTCCTGAATATCGTGAAGCTAAAGAATGGATTCGTAAGAATACTAGATATATTCTTGATATTAAAGATATAGAAGATTTAAATTGGGCATTTGAAGAACTTAAAGACGCTAATAAAGGTAATAGTGTTCTTAATCTTGCTATTAGAGAATTTCAAGCTAAAGATGAATTTAACGTAGTTGATGGACGTAAGATACCTGAAGAACGTGCAGCTCTTATTAAAGCTGAAACAGTTAGAAAATATAAATATACTAAAGGTAATGGTATGCCTTATGTTGGTATTATTCGTTCTGCTGAAGATGAATTAAGAATTTATCGTGCTGATTTCTATAATTATCTTACAGGTAATAAATCTAAGAGCGAAGAAGAAATTAATGTAGGAGAAGCTATTAATAAAATACTTGAAAAATATTTTGATAATGCTACTAGAACTCTTAATACTGCCGATATTAGTCAAGAAGATTTAGAACAACTCAAGACTGGTTTTGAAGTATTTAATGAAATTACTAGAGGTGAAAAGAGTACTGATAAAGATAAAGCAAAACGTGTTGCTGAATTTATTGAAAGTGAATGTGATGTTACTTATAATTGGAAGCAATATGAACTTGATAGAAATAGAGCTTTTGCTAAAGGTAAAAAGTATTATGATAAATGGCTAGAAGTATTTAGTGAACAAGTTGAAGAAAATGGAACTATTGCAGAAAGACCTAATCGAACTATTTATGGTATTATTAAACCTAAAGATTTAGATAAATGGACTGATATTGATAAAACTGCTGCAATTAATATTCTTCAAAAAAGAACTAGAGAAACTACTACTCAATACTATTATATAAAAGAAAAAGAAGTTCTTGATAAATATGGTATTGATAGTCCAGAATATAAACAATGGTATAGAGATAATCATTATTTTGATCCTTATACTCGTACTATTAAACCTATTCGTATTTGGACTACTATGCAAATGATTAAAGATGATGGTTCAGCTGTTGTTGGTAATTATGAACCACGTATTAATCAAATGCACATTACTCCTAAAGAAGAACTTGTTAATCCAGAATATAGTAGTTTTGTTAATAAGTACAAAGTAGGAACAGGATATGATAATCCTAATTATACTAATCTTAATGAGTATCAACTTGAACTTATGAATAAAGTAAATGAACTTATGAAAAAGTATTGTTTTACTAATAGTAATAAGCGATATGTTGATATGGGTTATCTTCCAGCTTTACCTAAATCTAAAGATATGACTGTTAAAGATTACTTTGAGCAAGCTCTTAGTTTTCTTGGTTGGGCTGCTAATGTTCCTAATAATACTGGATGGAGAAATAATGAAGATTTAACTTTTGATAAAGATTATGATATTCCTAATCCTAGATTAATTCAATTAGTTAATAAAGATACTCAACAGTTACCTACTATACCTAAATTTAAAGAACCTAATGAAAGTGATGAAGAATTTAGTAAACGTAAAGCTGCTGCTATTAAAGCTAGAGATGAGATTATTGAAAAGAATAATAAAATTCATAATGATATTCTTAATCGTAATTGGGAAGAAGTATTTAATAGTTTCTTAATTGAAAGTAATAGATATAATGCTATTAAAACAGTTAAAAATCTTCTTTATACTGCTGACCAAATTATTACTAGTAATACTGCTTACGATATAAATTATAAAGGTAGTATAAGTGAAAATAGAGAAGCTAGTGCTGGTGGTGAAATTGAATATAAACAAGAAAAACAAACTAGAACTAGTGAACATCTTAGAAGTTTTATTCGTCGTCTTGTATTTGAACAATATAAGGATAATAAAACTCCTAATCTAGTTAAACTTGGTTCTCTTGCTCAAAACATTGCTGGTAGTAAATATATGATGATGAATATTACTGGTGGTATTGCTAACGTTCTTACTGGTTCTAGTAATATATTTATGGAACGAGCTGCTGGTGAATATATTAATCTTAAAGATTGGGAAGCTGGTAAATCTGAATGGATTAAAGGAACTGTTAGTTATATGGCTAATATGTATAGTGAAAATAGTAGTACTCTTCAAGATGCTATTATTAAACTTAGTCATGTAGTTGATTTTGATAGAGTAACTGAAGTTAGTACTGCTGAAGGTCTTAAAGAAAATATTCGTAGAGTTCGTGGATTACTATTTAGTCCTCAATCTGTTGGTGAACATTATATGCAAAATGTTATGCTATTTGCTATGCTTAAATCTCATAGACTTGTTGATAATGGTAGAGGTGGTTATGATATAATGAGTAAAGAAATGTATCATCGTAAAGCTGAACAAGATGCTCTTATGTCTGTAATAAATACCCCCCGTAGAGGGGAGAACCAAGCTCTACTTGAACAATTCAATAAGTTCATTGATGATGCTAAAGCTGATAATAAAAAACGTGCTAAATATAATCTATTTAAAGCTAATCCTATATTCGATTTTGTCAAGACTTATCTTGATGAAGAACAACAAAGAGAATATATAGCTAAACGTAAAGAACTTATTAAGAATATTGATAAAGAGTTTGCTAAACTTCCAGATATTTATAATCAGTTTGAACTTAAAGATGGTATTGCTCAAATAAAATCTGATAGTAAACTTACTCTTAAAGAATATGCTAAATTTATTGATAAAGTTCGTGAAGTAAATAAGAAAGTTCATGGTGTTTATGATAAACTTGGTTCTGCTAATATAGAACAACATTGGTTGGGTGGTACGGTTATGCAATATCATAAACATCTTTATCCAGGTTTTAAGAAACGTTATCGTTGGAATGGCTATTATAATGAAACTTTAGGTACTATTGAAAAAGGTAGTTATACTAGTCTTTATGATTATTTGACTATTCCATTTAAAGAAACTAACGTAGGAGAAGTTAATAATGTAAGTGATGTTCTTAAAGCATTTCAAGTTTATGGTAAGAATTTACTTTCATTTGCTGTTAATTTCAAACTTAATTATGAACTTCTTCCTGAACATGAAAAAGCAAATATTAGACGTAATTTAGGTGATTTACTTTATGTAGGAGCTGCCATTATTGGAGCAATTGCTATAACTGGTATGGGAGGTGATGACGATGAAAGTATTATGTATAATCTTATGCTTTATCATGCTGACCGTCTTGCTTCTGAAGCTGCTTCATTTACTCCATTTGGAGCTTATGCTGAAGGTAAAAAGTTATGGTCTAGTCCTGTTGCTATTGGACAAACTATTAATGACTTAATTGGTACTACTGCTATGGCTGCTAGATTCCTTATTGAAGAAGATTTCACAGAGGAATATACTACTGGTAGATATAAAGGTATGAACAAGTTTGAAGTTATGGCTATACGTAATATACCTGTTATTCGTAGTATTAATCGAGTTCTTGATCTTCCTAATAATAATAGTTATTATAAACTTGATGAAAATATACTTAGTATTATACCTTATAAAGATATAGCTAAAGATATATTTGAATAAGCTGGACTTGAACCTAGTAAAAAATAAGGGCTTGCCTATGGTATTACTACCTAGACAAGCCCTATTTCTTTTATCTTAATTAAAACCATCATCATTATTACCAATAACACACATAAGAATAACAAAAACTATAATACCAATAACAAATAGTTTTCCACTATATTTATCCATAGCTTCATTATCACTAATATTATTAGCAATAGCTAATAATTTAACACCACCAAATACAATTCCAAGAAGAACAATAAATGCAACCATAATTATAATATATTTAAGTTTAACAATAAGATAAAAATAAACCCCAGTAGTAAGACTAGCTTATCTACCGAGGTTTCAATCGTGCCAACGACTATAAGTTTAAGGATTAGTAGAACGCTCCGCTTCGCTACGCTCAACTCCCCGTAGAGGATGGAATAGACTAGTATTCATTCAATCAATATAATCATTATCATTAACAACTATACTAATATTACTAGCACAACTACCATTCCATCCTCTACGGGGAGTATAGCGAAGAGTGCGTAGCACTCGTAGCGGTTCCAAGCTAATCATCAAATTAAATAAAGCCAGCTCTATTAGAGCCAGCTTTAAGTATAACATATAAACCATTAGCATTAATACTATTTACTTCTTTAATCCGTACTTAGCCCATTGAAGAACAAACCCAAGACCTTCCCAAATTTTATCTTCAGCTTTAATTTGAGCATAAGTAGCACCAACATTTAAATCAAAGTTTTCAGGTTTTACACAAGCTGCTTGACCATGAACTTCAAATCCAGTAAGACAAGTAAGAGTAGTATTAGTTGTTTTAGTACCAACTTTTACATTTTCAATACCTTTAATAAATCTTTTAATATCATTTTCTTTAAGAACATCTCCAGCAGGGTCTTCAAGTTTATAATAAGCTTTCTCAAACTCTTTAGCAGGACTCCAAGATTTATATCCATTAGGATAAGTTACTTCATAACCATCTTCTTCAAAAAAATGATTACCAATTCTATAACCTTTGTCATTTGCTTCACGAGCTGTCATAGGAACAGCTTCAATCATTTTAACTCCAATAAATTTACTCATAATTTTAAAATTTAATTATTTAACCGTAGTAGTAATCATTACAAATCTATCATCTTCAGGTTTAACATCAATCGCTTGAA
>ULQA01025628.1_pt1 | contig 28929 bp, 58 predicted proteins | sample 1954001 | NCBI WGS metagenome assembly ULQA01 (sample SAMEA4835643, study PRJEB28245) | human gut metagenome | biome: gut microbiome; material: fecal sample | place: Denmark | collected 2008 | reverse complement strand
TTCTAATTCGCGAAAATTACATGTTGTTTAATGAGAGAATAAAGGGCGCTTAAGCGGCCAATGAATAATTGGGGACTGAGACAGTTTAAACAGCAATCAATGTGCGTACGGAGTGGAACACTCATTAAATAATACGGTACGTGTCCAATGACTTGGGATTGAAAACTCAAGCATTCTCTTATTTTTTTTTGTCCAAAATAACTTACAAAGGTGCTGAGGAGAAATGAATTCGCGACTATTCATCAAACGCAATGCTTCAACTATTTTAACTTGCTTAGGAGGCGTTGGGGTAGTAGCTACGACAATCACAGCAGTAAAAGCAACACCAAAGGCTCTTCGTTTAATTGAAGAAGCCGAACAAGAGAAAGGAGAGGAGCTAACTAAATGGGAGAAAGTCAGTATAACGACTACGACATATCTACCCTCAATTGGGTTGGGTATCGCGACGATAGCGTATATTTTCGGTTCGCAAATTTTAAACAAAAGACAGCAAGCAGCTCTAATGAGTGCATACGCTCTTGTGGATCAATCATACAAAGATTATCAAAGAAAGCTAAAGGAACTCTATGGCGAAGAAGTAGATCAAGAGGTCCGAGAAGCAATTGCCATTGAGAAAGCTGAAGATATTGGAGTAAGAGGATCATATTTAGGAACTAATTGTGATCTAGCGTTAGAGGAGAATAATGGCGAACCACAAATATTCTATGATGAGCATTCCGGCAGATATTTTGAGTCAACAATTGAGCAAGTCTTAACAGCCGAATATCACTTGAATAGGAATTATATTTTAAGAGGATATTCTTACTTGAATGAATTCTATGAGTTTCTTGGTATCGAAGAGACCGACTATGGATCTGTTCTAGGTTGGGCTCCGAATGATGATGGTATGTACTGGATCGACTTCAATCATAGAAAATTAGAATCTGAGAAAGGTAAGGACATTTATATTATCGAGATGCCATTTGAGCCTACTTATGATTTCTTAGAATATTAATTCGCTAAAAAAACATCTGCTTTAATGGAAAGGAGACGATTATATGAACGCAACTATTATGAAAGCAGCTAAAGTGGCAGTCAAAGTATTGGGGGTTGCAGTACCAATTGCAGCTAACTACTTTGCTGACAAAGATCTGAATGAAAAAATTGCGAAGGAGGTCGCTAAACAAATGAAGAGAGGGTCCTGATTGGACTCTTTCTTTTTTTGTTATATTTTCAAATCACATTTATATGAAGGGAGAAAACAATGAGTAAATTAAGTGTATTTTTCAAAGCAGCTAGAAATACTGCATCAAAACACAGTCCTGAAATTCTTACAGGGATAGGTATTGCCGGTATGATTACTACTACCGTACTTGCTGTAAAAGCAACACCTAAAGCTCTAAAACTTATGGAGGATGCTCAATATGACAAGGAAGAAGATCTTACTGTTCCAGAGAAAGTAAAAGCAACATGGAAATGTTATATTCCAGCAACTCTTCTTGGCTTAGCATCAGTGGGATGTCTTATAGGTGCAAACTCAGTAAATCTTAGAAGAAAAGCTGCTCTCGCTACAGCTTATAAATTATCCGAAACAGCTCTTGCTGAGTATAAGGAGAAAGTTATTGAAACCGTTGGTGAAGAGAAAGCAAAAGACATTAGATCTGCTATCGCTAAAGATAAAATGGAAAAGAATCCTGTAACTAAATCTGAAGTGATTATAACAGACAAAGGAGAAAGTCTTTTCTGCGATTCTATATCAGGACGATATTTTAAGTCTGATATGAACACTATCGAAAAAGCAGTAAATACGATAAACCGACGATTACTTAATGAAATGAGTGTATCGTTGACAGAATTCTACAGTGAGATTGGTTTATCGCCGACAAGTCTTAGTGAGGAGTTGGGTTGGAACATGAATGACGGCCAGATAGAGATTGACTTCTCATCTCAAATTACAGACGACGGAAGACCGTGTATTTATATTGAATATGAGATAGCACCAAGATATGACTATCATAAATTTGTATATTAATTCGCAAAAATTACATGCGCTTTAATGGAAGAATAATAAATTTTCTTAATATGAAAGGAGAAACTTAAAATGAAAAAAGAAATGGAAAACAACGTAAACGAGGAAACTATCGATGTTGAAGTAACTGAAGAACAGGAAGTTGAAACTTTTATGGACAAAGCAAAATCTGGAGTTAAGAAATATTGGAAGCCAGCTATGAAAATCGTAGCAAGTGTTGCAGTAGGCTTAGCAGTAGGTTATGTTATGGGACATAAAAACGACGACAGTGTTTCGGAAACGATCAGCGATACAATCAAAGACGTTGCAGAATCTGATGGAGTTGAAGTAACTGAATTCTAAGGAATTTATATTCCCAGAAGAGAAGCACCTGTAACAAGGTGTTTCTCTTTTTGTTTTGGAGGAATGCCATGGATCATAGATATTTTTATGAAGGACCGGTGCTTGAGTTCGGTAGACTTGTTGCAGAGCATTGGAGAGGTGAAACTATAGCTTCGTCAGAACGAAAAGCTAGAAGTAACTTAGCTTACCAGTTCAAACAAGCTACAAATAGAACGCCTAGAACAAAGATAATCGTTCCTGGTGAACTTGAGATTATTGATTAAAGGAGGCTCAAAAAATGGATATGGATTACAAACCAAACAGCCATAAATATAAAGAAGAACAGAATTCACCTAGTGAAAAAAAGAAAGTTGAAAAAGTTGTTAGCGGAAAAGTTAAGAAGAGAAAAAAGAGCGGCGTGACAAAATTTGCTGATGTCTTTGTATCTTCAGATGTAGCCGATGTAAAATCTCATATTTTCATGGAGATTATTGTTCCAGCTATGAAGAAAGCAATTGATGATGTCGTTACAGATGGGATTGGAATGATTCTTTATGGCGAATCAAAAGGACGTAAACGATCATCAAACGCTAATTATGTTTCATACAGAGACTATTCAAGCAAAGATAGACGAGATGATCGATATACATCAAACAGAACAAGAGCTGGATATAATTACGACGATATAGTTTTAGATAGTCGTGGTGAAGCTGAAGAAGTTCTTGAAAGAATGGATGAGCTTATTGATAAGTATGGGATTGCTAGTGTTGCTGACATGTATGATTTAGTCGGTATCACAGGTAACTATACCGACAATAAATACGGATGGACAACACTTCGTTCAGCAGAAGTAGTTCGTGTTCGCGATGGGTATATGATTAAATTGCCGAGACCTAAAGCAATAGATTAGGAGGTTAGAAATGAAAGATATGGTGAATCATCCTGAACATTATATTTCGGATTCAGGGATCGAGGTAATTGATGCGATAGAAGCATTCACATCTGATCTTAAAGGAATTGAAGAAAGCCCAGTGGTACTTAAATCGTCTTATTAAGAAAGTTGAAGGAAACAGACCACCTAAGAGTCCGTGTAATAACGCACTTAAACACCCAGAAGAATTAGAAAAGGAGAATTAATTATGAAGAAGTTTGATATTACAACTAAAGTAACTAGAGGATTAAACAAAGCAGGATTCCAGCTTAAAAAACATAGTCCTGAAATCTTAATTGTAGCTGGAGTTGCTGGCGCTGTAACAAGTGCTGTAATGGCTTGTAAAGCTACTACTAAATTAAATGATATTTTAGAAGAATCTAAAGAGCAGGTTGATAAAATTCACGAAGCTATCGAACATCCTGAAAACCTTCCAGAAGAATACACAGAAGAAGATGGTAAGAAAGATTTGACTATTGTTTATACCCAGACAGCAGTGAAACTTCTCAAACTTTACGGTCCATCTATTGTGCTTGGTGGTCTGTCTATTACTGCTATCCTGACTTCCAATAATATTATGCGTAAACGTAACATTGCAATCGCAGCAGCATATACATCAGTAGATAAATCATTTAAAGATTATCGTGGACGAGTTGTTGAAAGATTTGGTAAAGATCTTGATCGCGAGCTTCGTTACAACATTAAGAAAGAGGAAGTTGAAGAAACCATTGTCGATGAAAAAACAGGAAAAGAGAAAACTATTAAGAAAACAATTGATGTAGCTAATGACGTTAGCGAGTTTGCTAAATTCTTTGATGATGGTTGTACTGGGTGGACAAAAGATCCAGAACTTAATTTAGCTTTTCTTCTCAAACAGCAGGCATTCGCAAACGACAAGTTAAAAGCTAACGGATATTTATACTTAAATGAAGTATACGACATGCTTGGTATTCCTCGTACTAAAGCAGGCCAGATTGTAGGTTGGATTTATGATGAAAAGAATCCTATCGGCGACAACTATGTAGACTTTGGTATATTTGATTCTAACAAAGTTAAAAACAGAGACTTTGTGAATGGATACGAAAGAACAATCTTACTTGACTTCAATGTTGATGGAAACATCCTTAATCTCATGTGAATGATAGGGCTCGGTACTGGTAATCCGTATCGAGATATGTACGACTACAATTGGTGAGAGGAGGTGATCTTATGACTGGACGAGAGTTAATTATATTCATTCTTCAAAATCATCTTGAGGATGAGGTTATATTTGAGAATGATAACATCCCAGGATTGATTACTATTGAAGAGGCAGCTGTTAAATGGAACGCTGGAGAAGCCACGGTCAAAACGCTTTTTGAAATCGGCAGAATCAAAGGAACTAAAATAAAAGAAAAGATTTATATTTTAGATTCGCAGCCGAACCCATTCTATGTTAACCGGGAGAGATGAATAATGAATGAAAAGTTGTCTATCGTTTTAGTGACAGTTGCTAGTGTTTGTTTTGTCAGTGGACTTAAAATCTTAACCAAATAAAGGAGACAAGTAAATATGGAGACGCTCGAGAGAATCTTATATAGTTTAGATAGTGCTTTAAGTACGAAAAAGAAAAGGCATATAGCCGGAGGGATTCTTATGAGCATCTCTTTCTTATTTGGCGGTTTAGCAATAACCGTCATGACATTGAAACAGGAGGAGAAACATGAACGCATTGAGTAAAATATTTATATTTGCTGCTGGGGCCGCTTTAGGCTCCGCAGTTACTTGGAATTTTGTAGAGACTAAGTATAAGAAGATCGCAGATGAGGAAATCGCTTCAGTGAAAGAAGTCTTCGGAAGAGGACATCGCAAAGAAGTAAACCCAGTTGACGATGCTGCTGATATTTCAGAAGAAGGTAAGGATGAAGATAAAGAAAAATACGAACCTTCAGAAGAAGAGCTTGATGAGTTAAAAGAAAAAATCAGCACAAATGGTTATACAAATTATTCAACAAAGAAAGAAAAAGAGGAAGATGACATGAGTGAGCCATACGTAATTTCACCAGATGAGTTTAGTGAAAACAATGAATATGAAACAGAAAGTCTGACATATTATTCAGACGGTGTATTAACAGACGAGTATGATAATCCAATAGAGGATATTGAACGTTTAGTCGGTAGTGATGCTTTGACACATTTCGGTGAGTATGAAGATGATTCAGTATTTGTCCGTAATGATGATCTTAAAACTGACTTCGAAATTCTTAAAGATTATGCGAGATACTACGATAAGTATCCAGAAGAGAGGGTTAAATAATGGATGGTAACAACATTATAAACCATTACTTCGATTGGATGTATGACAAGGTCTCACAAGATAGATTTCCAGATGATATTTCATACAGAAAACTTTTGATGTATTTGCATACTGTAAAATTCGTTAGCGTTATACATCAAGATATTAACCGAGAACTCGACGGTGTTAATCTAAGATGGAAATTTGCTTGTGATATTGGTGAGAAAGATAATTATCGTGAGATTGCTCTTTTCTTAGAGGGACCTTGTACTGTATTAGAAATGATGATTGCTTTAGCTATAAGATGTGAGCAAACTATTATGGACGATGCTGCTTATGGAGACAGAACAGGACAATGGTTCTGGGGAATGATTAATAGCCTTGGGTTAGGTAATATGTATGACGAGCATTTTAATAAAGACGAGGCGTATATTATTGTATCAAGATTATTAAACAGAAGTTATCAACCAGACGGTAAAGGAGGTCTATTCACTATTCGCGGATTCGACGGAGATCTTAGAGACGTTGATATTTGGACACAGCTCTGTTGGTATCTTGATTCTATTTCATAAAGGAGGACAAATGATGTAATGCCACTTGATTTTGTAAGGGTTTCTAAACGTCAACCAAAAAAGGGCGTTACAGAAATCTATCCTAAATTTGTTATAAGGAAATCTTCAGACCTTATGATACGAGGTGGAGATTTCTATGCTGTGTGGGTCGAAGACAAAGGTCTTTGGTCCACCGAAGAGCAAGATTGTTTGGATTTAATAGATAGGGAGATCCAAGCAGCAGTGGACAAAGAAACTATAGAAGATACACTTAAGATATCTTACATGTGGGATGGTTCCACAGGTTCAATTGATTCTTGGCATAAGTATTGTCAGAAACAGATGAGAGACAACTATCATCCTCTTGACGAGACATTGATATTTTCAAACACCAAAACTGACAAAAAGCAGTATGCTAGTAAGAGATTACCATACCCACTTGAAGCTGGAGACATATCAGCGTGGGATAAGCTTATCTCTACTTTATATTCTCCCAGTGAAAGACATAAGATAGAGTGGGCTATCGGAGCTATTGTGTCTGGAGATTCCAAAGATATTCAGAAGTTCATGGTATTCTATGGTTCAGCAGGAACAGGTAAGTCGACAATCTTAAATGTTGTACAGAAGTTATTTGAGGGTTATTATTCTGTCTTTGATGCAAAAGCATTAGGGTCGAGTAATAACTCTTTTGCTTTGGAAGCGTTTAAGACGAATCCGCTTGTAGCTATCCAGCATGATGGTGACTTGTCTAAGATTGAAGATAATACGAGACTTAACAGTTTAGTATCTCACGAGCTTATGACTGTAAATGAGAAGTTTAAGTCTACTTACGCTAGTAGATTCAATGCTTTCTTATTTATGGGTACGAATAAGCCTGTAAAGATCACAGACGGTAAATCAGGTTTATTAAGACGTCTTATTGATGTGACACCATCTGGAAATAAATTGTCAATGCGAGAGTATAAGGAAACTGTCAGTAAAATAGACTTCGAGTTAGGCGCTATCGCTCAACATTGTAAGGAAGTATATTTAGATGATCCAGGAGCTTATGACGATTACGTTCCTACAAATATGCTTGGAGCATCAAATGATTTCTATAACTTTGTAATTGATTCATATTCGGTCTTTAAGAAGCATGACAGTACAACACTTAAAGCAGCTTATGAAATGTATAAACAGTATGCTGAGGACGCTAAAGTACCTTATCCATTTTCTCTAAGAACATTTAAGGAAGAACTTAAGAATTATTTCTGGGATTATGAAGAGAGAATCGATGGAGATTCAAGGATACAGAATAAATACAGTGGATTCCGTACTGATATTTTCGAGAAAGAATTAGGGGGTGAAAAAGAGGATGTACAAAAGACAGACAGACAAACCATACATTTTAAAGAGGGGCAATCATCGATATTTGATGAGGAATGCCGAGACTGTCCCGCCCAATACGCAAGTGAAAAAGAAACACCACTCAAACCATGGGATAAAGTCACAACTAAACTCTCCGACATTGACTCATCGAAACTTCATTATGTCAAGATTCCAGAGACGCATGTAGTAATTGACTTCGATCTCAAAGATGAATCTGGTAACAAGTCATTTGAAAAGAATCTCGAAGCTGCTAGTAAATGGCCGCCAACCTATGCCGAGGTAAGTAAAGGCGGAGCAGGTATTCATCTTCATTATATTTACACAGGTGATCCTACAAAACTTAAAAGGATATATTCGGACGATATTGAGATCAAGGTATTCACAGGTAAGAGTTCATTAAGACGAAGGCTTAGTAAATGTAATGACTTACCAATCGCTACTATTAGCTCGGGGTTACCGTTAAAGGAGGAGAAAATGATTAATACAGATGTTGTTCAATCTGAAAAAGGATTACGAACGACAATTAAACAGTGTTTGAATAAAGAGCATCACGGGGCAACAGCGCCAGAGGTATCATTTATATTTAAGATTCTCGAAGACGCACATGACAGCGGGATGAATTACGACGTATCAGACTTAAAAGGTTCTGTTGTGGCATTCGCTGCTAGTAGTACGAACCAGGCAGACAAATGTTTAAAACAGGTTTCTCAGATGAAATTCAAATCTGAAGAGCCTGCTGATCCGGTTAACAATGATGACAAACCTTTAGTGTTCTATGATATTGAGGTATTTCCGAACTTATTCTTAGTTAACTGGAAACCTGCTGGCGAAGGCGTTCCTGTTGTACGAATGATTAACCCTACTCCAGCTGATATTGAGGATCTTGTTAAGTTTAGATTAGTAGGTTTCAACTGTCGTAGATATGATAATCATCTTATTTATGCATGTATGATGGGTTATACCAATGAGGCGCTTTATAACTTGTCTCAAAGAATTATATCTGGAGATAGAAACGCATTCTTTGGCGAAGCATATAATCTTTCTTATACTGATGTGTATGATTTTGCTTCGGCTGGAAACAAGAAATCCCTTAAGAAACTTGAGATTGAGATGTCAAACAAAGCAAATGATCCAACGTCAAAAATGAGTGATAGTCTTAGACGAATGTTGAAGAATATCAAGCATCACGAATTAGGTCTTCCTTGGGATCAGCCAGTACCACAAGAAAAATGGGTTGAAGTTGCTGAATATTGTGACGATGATGTTATTGCAACCGAAGCAGCGTTTAATTATTTGTCTGCTGACTGGACCGCACGAGAGATTCTGGCAGACTTAGCTGAGATGTCAGTTAACAGTACGACTAATACATTGACTCAGAAAATCATATTTGGTGGTAATAAAAAACCTCAAAAAGAATTCCATTATCGTAATTTAGCAGAGCCTGTAATGGATCTGGATGAAGACACTTATCAGTTCTTAGCAGAAGCTTGTCCTGAAATGATGGAAAAGACTCACGGTGAAGCTGGGTCGCTCTTACCATATTTTCCTGGGTATAAGTACGAGTATGGTAAATCTACATATCGTGATGAGGAAGTCGGAGAGGGCGGCTATGTTTACGCTGAGCCAGGTATGTACGGTAATGTAGCCTTACTTGATGTTGCTTCCATGCATCCACACAGCACAATAGCTGAATGTTTATTTGGTATAAGATACACTAAAGCTTATCGTGATATTGTTGAGGGTCGTGTAAACATTAAACACGAAGCTTGGGAAGAAGTTAACCACATGCTTGACGGTAAGCTTACGAAACATATTCAGAGGGTTAAGAACGGTGAGATGAAATCTGGAGATCTTGCTAATGCACTTAAGACAGCTATCAATTCAGTATACGGTTTAACAGCAGCCGGTTTTGAGAACCCATTCCGTGATATGAGAAACAAAGACAATATTGTTGCTAAGCGTGGAGCTTTATTCATGGTAGATCTTAAACATGCAGTACAGGAACACGGCTTCACTGTTGCTCATATTAAGACAGACTCGATTAAGATTCCAGATGCTACTCCGGAGATTATCGAATTTGTTATGGAATTCGGTAAGAGATATGGCTACACATTCGAACATGAAGCTACATACGATCGTATGTGCTTAGTAAATGACGCTGTTTATATTGCTAAGTATAAAGATCCTGACGAATGCGAGGCTATGTATGGATATGTTCCTGGAGATAATAAGAAGCATGTTGAAGATCCTTGGACGGCTACGGGCAAACAGTTTGCTGTACCTTATGTATTCAAGAATTTATTCAGTCATGAAGACATTGTGTTTGAAGACTTATGCGAAACTTTCTCAGTAGCTAAAGGATCTTTATATTTGGATATGAATGAAGATCTTCCAGATGTGACTGAGTATGAGAAAGAACTTGATAAACTTGAGAGTAAGTATAAGAAAGGTCAGCTTTCAGACACAACATTTGAACCTGAATCAATGAGACTTAAAGAGTTGATTGAGCCAGGACACAATTATATTTTCGTAGGAAGAGTAGGTCAGTTTACTCCTATTCAGCCAGGTCATGGTGGCGGTGTGCTTTACCGTATTAACGAAGGTAAAAACTACGCAGCATCAGGCTCTACTGGATATCGCTGGCTTGAGTCCGAGGTTGTTAAGTCTTTAGATAAGAAAGATTATATTGACTATAGATTCTATGATAAGCTTGCTGACGACGCTGTCGAAGTAATTAGTAAATATGGAGACTTCGAATGGTTCGTTTCAGACGATCCTTATATCCCGCCAGAGCCTACACCAGATTTTATGACAATCCCGGATACGGACGAAGATGAGTTACCGTTCTTATAATTCGTGATATTTACATCTTCTTTAATGAGAGAAAGGAGTGATATTTATGAAGTACAAACATATCGAAGCAGCTAGAGAGGTTAGACTTTGGATTGGGCAAATTGTTGTTCCTGCGGTGACACTTGCAGCGACAACATTAGCCATACCTGAAGTAAGACAAGCAGTGGCTGCTAAGGCTAAGCTTGTAAAAGAAGATATTGACAAGAAACTAAACAAATAGAAATAAAACGGAGGACTCAGCGTATTGTACGTTGGGTTTTTCTTTTTATAAACTTATCCATTTATATTTTTAAAAGAAGAAAGGAATTAAAATTATGGAATTAACATTCGCACCAAGAAACATTTTACAGATTGATGACGCACGAATCATTTACAGAAACTTCAAAGGAGAACCGTCTAAATTTAACAGAGAGGGTGATAGAAACTTCGCTCTAATTATTCCGAATGAAGACATGGCAAACGATCTCGTCGATAGAGGATGGAATGTAAAGATCAAACCACCGAGAGATGAAGACGATTCTCCATTTATGTATCTTCCGGTCAAAATCAAATTTAATGATAGAGGACCTGCTATATATTTAAAGAGTGGAAATAATGTCAGAAAACTTAGTGAAGATGTAGTGGGCTTAATCGACGACATTGACATTCTCAGTGTTGATATGGATGTTAGGCCGTACGATTGGGAAGTCAACGGAAAGACAGGACGAACAGCATATTTACAGTCTATGGAAGTCGTTCAGGAAGTTGACCGATTTGCTGCTAGGTTCGCAGAAGAGGAACATCCGGAGGATTAAGTTTCGCTAAAATTACAACTCCTATTATGAAGAAAGGAGTGATTTATATGACAATCGTAAAACGTATTTTATCAGGTTTGGTGATATTTATAGCAGGACTTGAAGTAGGGGGATATGGAATATGGTATTTAACCATGAAAGCAATAAATGAACCTCGTCCAAGAAGAGCATCACGAAACCGTGTATCATACAAAGATTATCATCAAAATGACACAATCTAATCAGAGAGGGATCTAAGGAAACTTAGGTCTCTTTCTTTTTATATTTAACAAAAAAAAACTATTCAAGGAGTGATCCAACATGAAAGCACAAGCTTATTTGGACATGATGAAAAGACAGCAACAAGAATTGACTAACTTCCCGATTGCTTATGCGTTTAATGAAAAGCAATTGGAAGAGGCATTGGAGAAATTAGGAGCAACTAAGGCAGAATGTTGCACATATCTTAACATGGGTGACGTGATTCGTAAGAAGGATGTACCGGCCTTTAAAGCAATGTTGAGAAGACACACTGAGGAGCTTCAAAATGCTATGAAAAATGAGCAGTTTGCTGAAGAAGCATTCCGGTATGAAATGGACAACCATGAATATGCTATCAACTGGTCTGGGGATGATGATGTCTTAGCAGCGCTTTGTCTTGATAAGCAAATGGTTAAAGACTTCTGTTTAGAAGATGCTTACCGTCGTGCTCGTAATGCCCATATGAGATACATGGAAGAGTTGGGTGTGATTTAAGAAAGGAGAAGATATGAAAATTTACATTGATGATTTCGTAGAAGATCTTAACTACAGAAAAGTAATTCTGTATATTGGCGATGTTGAACCTGCTGACCTACATTTGAAGTTAGAGAAAGATTGCATGAATCATACGAATCGTTTTGATTCTGTTCTCGAAAACAATTTAATGTTTGTTGAGAATTGTGATTTGCAGGATGTTGATACAGAACATGGCGATGAGTTTGGTAATAGCTTATTATATCTCATCAGTGATGGGTATGTAGTTTATTCTCTCCAGTACGACTCACTCGCAAAACGATATTTTATAGAGACAAACATAGATTAAAAAGGAGCTGTTAATCGTGGAAAACTGGTCTAAGAAGGAACCGAAATTCCGTTATATGTTATTGGACAGATTAAGACAAGATTGTGATTACTACTTGCGAATTGGAGGGTCAGCTAATTGTCTTTGGGCGGATAGTGAGAAAGAGCAGATTCAAACCATGATTGATATTTGGAATAGTTTCCCGGATGACGACAAACCAGAATGGTTGACTATGGAACAGATTAAAGAGTTCGCTCAGAAGATGGGGATTGATATTTGAAAGGAGATAAATATGAAAGTAATAATTATCGCTTCTTTGTCGCAGGAGGATGAAATTAAAAAAGTTGCTGATATCTACGAAAAGATAGGTATTACTGTAGCTTATCCGACAAGACAACAAAACAAAGAGTTTAGTCAGATTGTTGAAGATTATCTGTACAGAATTAGTATGGCAGATAAAGTGGTTGCTATCACAAAAGATGATGGCACGTTTGGTGAAGGTGCAATTTACGAAATCGCTTTTGCTAAATATCTAAATAAACCGATTGAAATATTAAATACGGAACAGATTTTCTATCTGTAAAATAAACAACTAAAGAGTTGTCACCTATGTGATATTTGAAAGGAGATAAATATGAGTAGCATGTTAGATTGGGCAAAAAGAGAGGTTGAAATTGCCTGCAAGAAAGAAAATCCAAATAGAAAAGAAGGAGGGTTTGATTATGGCTGCGCTTGTTATGAGAGTGCATTAAAAGCTTTTGAAAGTTTGTGCCGAGACGGACATTCTGGATTTAGTATTAAGATGACGCAAGCCATATTAGTTCGTCTTTTAGATAGACAACCATTAACTCCTATCGAAGATACTGATGATATTTGGAATAAATGCTCACGTCCTAAAGACGGTCCGGAAGTATACCAGTGTAAACGAATGAGTTCATTATTTAAGAACATCTATGCCGACGGAACTGTTAAATACAACGACGTTAACCGTTCATATTGCGTTAGCATTCATGACTCAAACAATACGTATTCTTCTGGGCTGGTTAGGAGAATCATTGATGAGATGTTTCCTATAACAATGCCTTATATGCCTGGTAGACCAATCAAGGTTTATTGCGAGGATTTCTTAACAGACAAAAAGAACGGCGATTTTGATACTGTTGGCGTGTTCTATGCATTGAAAACAGAGAATGGTAAGCAGGAAAAAATCGAAATCAATAGATTCTTCAGAGAACCAGAATGTAATGAAGAAGGCGCCTGGACTGAAATATCTAAAGAAGAGTATTACGACCGAAAAGATAGACAAATAACCAACTAAGGAGTTGTCACCTCATGCAAAATTCTAAAATTTTGGAGATGCTTGATAAAGGACAAACAGAAGAATTGAAAAGTTTATTGCAGAATGAGATTTATGCAAATTCATTAAAGGGTAATCCAAGTGCTAAGAAACGTTATGCAGCTATGAAAAGATATTTGAAGACTATTAGTGAATCAAGACCGATTCTCACTAAACCATGTGAAGTAGAGTTCGAGGGTGAGAAGTATAACTCATTTACTAACTCATATTCTCTTGTACTAACAAAAGAGTCATGCGGGGAGATTCTGATGTGTGATGAACCAGATAGATATCCTGATGTTACTAGACTTGTACATCGGGCTGGAGATCTTGAGAAAGTCGACTTTAATAAGGTTCTCGCAGAGGCTAAGAGCAAGGGGTATAAGTATTCCAAGAACTCCATTCACAACAATGATTATCTTATGAAGTATAACGATGGATATTTTAGAATTGGCTTGGTTGACATCACTTATGGTGTCATCGATGAGAGTGAAAAAATTGACGTGTATTTTAATGGTAAGAACAGACCAATCACCATTGAGAATGATTTAGGGATTGGTATTGTTTTGCCTATTCGTACCGATGGAGAGTTAGAAGGCTCTATCATTATTGAGGTGAAAGGAGAATGAAGATGGCTAAAACGAATTGGGTTATATCCGGCGCAGAGTTTGAAGAGAATTCACTTTTAGCAGATTGCAATGAAAAATTCGACCAATCAGGTTCGTATAGCGAAACCGATAGCGACATTGCCGACGAAATTTCCAAGACAATCAGACAGGTAAGTATGCGAGTGGCAGAAACTCAAGATGAATTTATATTTCAGACATTACGTGACTTTGGGCTTAGTACATCTAACATTGTTGTGAAGAAAGAAGAGTTGGCCCAAGCTATTCAGTTAATAAGAATGATGAAAGAATACGGGCTCGATATTTTTGAACGTTATAATACAGCTACCGCGCAAGCTGGAATATTTAGGCGTGGATATGAAGAAGGTTTACATGACGGTATAGAAAAAGAGCGTAGTAGAGTTATGGATATTCTGGAGAAAGGAGAATGAGATGAATAAATCAAGAGATTGTACTAATTGCAAACATAATCAGAGACCTTACACTCCTTATATTTATGACGAACCATGTGAGCATTGTGGTCGAATTTTAAACAGAGATACCGGAGAATATTCTGACCCGACCGAATGGGAACCTATCGAAACGAAAGGAGAATGAGATGACAGGGATACAGATAGAAACTAAATTAAGACCTTGCTATGTTAGCATTAAAAAAGGTAAGAAAGAAAAAGCTTTATTTCATGGTTGGAATTTTGTTAGTAATGTTGTCGTCGAACCGTCGCCAATGATTGGAGGACACCCTGGAGGCGTTATCGCATATTCTACAGGAATTGTAGAGCTTGAAGATGGCAGAGTTATTGAAGTAATACCAACAAGTATTACTTTTTGTAAAGGTATATTTAACGACTATTGCTGGGATGAGAAAGGAGAATGAGATGAAATCGATAACAGACACTTTATTAGTAAGCATTGACTTATCTGCCAGTGAAAACAATGCAGTATTGATTGTCGGACGAAAGAAACCAAATCAGTCTGTGGAAATCGTGAATGCTTTTGATGGCGAAGAGGCTGTTGCATTATACAAGAAGTTAACCACCGTTAAGAAAGGAGAATGAATATGGGACGGGCTGAAACTATATTAAATGACGTTCTTAATGCTTGCAAACAATCATCAGGATTTAAAGATTGCTCTAGGATGGAAATAGCCGGGAGAAAAGCTGAGTTCGAAAAGAATCTCGACAATATGTGGGCTATATACACGAAAGGAAACCCAAAACAAATTGTTGAGTATAACAAAGGTGTAAATTATATTAAAAGTCTTGGATTCAAGGTACTAAGAAACAGTGCCGGAAAACATAAATTAATATTGAAAGGAGAATGAATGATATTCAGATTTAATAGATTTGCTATCTTTCCCGTGATGTGTAATTGCTGTAAAAGGTATATTTGGCTTGCGCCGTATAGACGAGCTGACGTATATCATCATATACCAGGGGAATATCTGAAAGAGCGTATTTGTAAACAATGCATACCAAGGTATTTGCCTCATGTAAATGAGAAAGGAGAATGAGATGAAAACTTGGCGTTATATTTATGATGAATTTTTGGAAGTAACCAAAATGGATTTAGAAGTGATCTCTGATTTTCGGCCATGTGGACCTCCATACTATAACGTTTTAATTCCTATGGCTATTATAGTATGGCTTAAAAACGGAAGTAGTCTTATTTATATTTCGAAAGGAGAATGACTTATGAAAAAACGTGGAATGTTGGGGTTGATATTTGACTTTGTTATGGTGTTCTTAACCGGCGGATTATGGCTGATCTGGCTGTTGATTAGATATTTGAGACAGAGTTAGGAAGTTATTATGGCTGAACATGATAAATACGATAAAGATATTTTAAAAGCTTTACAGAAGATTGGTAAACATCTTGAGAGTATCGATAAAAAACTTACTACAGGGATTGTAATCCCAACTGTTGAAGAGAAAAAAGAAATCGAGGCAACAACGAGGTTGCTGTAAAACCACTATATGAGTGACTAGGGCTCTCTTCGGAGGGCCTTTTATATTTTTCAAGGAGGTTTAATTATGAAAATTAGATTTGATTGTGCTGATAATTGCAGACATAAAGGTGTTTGTAAATATGTTGATGGCATAAATAAGCTTGACGAGTCACTTAAAGCGATTAATCCAGAGGGATATAATCATGTGACGATTCAGGTTAAATGTAATTATTACACAGGTAAATGGTGCGGTGGTGTTGCTAGAGATGGTGAGTAAAGTAGAACCTTTTCTAAGAGATTATCAGATGGATGCGGTAAACAAAATGAGGAATGGCTGTATTCTCAATGGTGGTGTGGGGTCAGGTAAAAGCAGGACCGGTTTATATTACTATTTCAAAGAGAATGGTGGAGCAATGCTTCCGAATCATATACCTATGAAGCAAAAACCACAGGACCTTTATATTATTACCACGGCAAGAAAAAGAGACTCATTAGAATGGGAAGGTGAGCTTGCTAATTTTTTATTATCGACCGATCCAGATAGAAACATGTTCTATGGAAATAAAATTATAGTTGACTCCTGGAATAACATCAAGAAATACGTTGATGTGTCAGGAGCTTTCTTTATATTTGACGAAGATAGAGTATGCGGATCGGGAGCGTGGGTTAAGGCATTCTATAAGATTGCTAAAAATAACAATTGGATTATTCTCTCAGCCACACCCGGAGATTGCTGGAGTGATTATATCCCAGTGTTTATCGCCAATGGCTTCTACAAAAACAAGACTGAATTTCAGAGAGAGCATATTGTATATTCAAGATTTACTAAGTGGCCTCAAGTAGATAGATACTTGAACACTGGGAGATTGATTAGACTCAGAAATCGAATTTTAGTAGATATGGATTTTCATAGAGGAACTATACCTCACCATGAAGATATTTATGTTAAGTATGACATACACAAATACAAGGAAGCTATACGAACTAGATGGGACCCTTTTAAAAATGAGCCTATCCAGCAAGCGTCTGGTCTTTGCTATGTGTTACGAAGGATTGTAAATGAGGATGACTCAAGAATTGTGGCTTTGATGGAGATCCTTGAGAAAACACCTAGAGCTATTATATTCTACAACTTCGACTATGAGCGGGACATGCTTCTACATTTAACATGTGATGATGAGTACGTAGGATATGAGATTGCAGAATGGTCCGGACACGCCCACCAGGAAGTACCGAATAGCGAACGATGGATATATTTAGTTCAGTATACCGCGGGTGCAGAAGCGTGGAATTGTATTAAGACAGACACCATTATATTCTTCTCACAAAATTACAGTTATAAAGTTATGCAGCAAGCGTCAGGACGAATAGATAGGATGAACACTCCTTACAGAGATTTATATTACTATCATCTAAAAAGTAGATCGGGTATTGATCTAGCCATATCCAAAGCGCTTGCACAAAAAAAGAAATTTAATGAAAGGAAGTTTACGAAATGGGACAAATAAATAGCACATTGTCAAACAAAGAAGCTGCTACATTAATAAGAAAAATGTTAGAAAGCTACAAAGAACCAAGAGGTAATGGAAAGAGCTTAGGCGCACTTATGAACATTATAGCTCTTCGTAAAGCTGTAAATGTTTTAGAGAGTAGCAACGATTGTCCTTTGCCAGAATCTTGTAACGATCTTGATAATCGCTTAAGTGTTATTGCGGCTAATCGCGGTTTAACAGGGCTTACCGACGAGCAGTTCGAAGCTTTAAAAGACGCATGGAACTACGGATATTGTGATGCTATGGACTATGCTAAAAGTTGTATAGACAAACTTGTTAAAAAGGAGGAATAAATATGGATAAACGTCCTCGATGTTTTGACTGTTTTGGATATAGATATAATCATTGTGTAGTTTTAGCAGAAGAATATTCTGACAGTAACGAATGTCCATTCTATAAGACAAGGAAAGATATCAATATTAATGAAATTGAATCAGATATCGCAATATATAGTGGTAGAAAGAAGGGGTGACTATGGATAAAGAAGGTAATCAGGAAGTATATTTCGATCAGTATTGTAAGAAATGTAAGTATTGGGGTACAGAAGATGTTAAAGATCCATGTAATGAATGTCTTGAGACATGGATTAATTTATATTCCCATAAGCCAATTCATTTCCAACCTAAAGAGAGGTGAACTTATGACTTGTCCGATATGCAATGGTGATACAAAGGTAATAGACAGTCGTCTTAAAGAAGATGGCCTCATTAAAAGACGGCGTGAATGTAAAGTTTGCAAACATCGTTTTAATACTTATGAACTCGACGAAGATTTATATTTCAATTTAATTAAAGGAGAAAAGAATGATTAAGAAAGCAATTATAGGGACTCTGTTGACAGCATCAATATTTAGTCTTACGCCAATAACAGCTAAAGCTAATGTGAACATGGGAGATTTTAAAGTCACTTACTACTGGCCTGGAGAAGATAATTGGGGTCATCAGACGGCGACTGGAGTAAGAAGCAGTAATTTATATACTGTTGCGGTTGACCCTGATGTTATTCCTCTTGGGAGTAAGATTCTTATTGATGGTGAGGAGTATTTAGCAGTAGATGTCGGCGGCTTAGTTAAAGGCGATCATGTTGATATTTTCACAGAGACACCTATTCATAAAACATATACAGCACATGTAGAAATCATTAGATAAGGAGAGATTATTATGAAGATTAAAGTATTTGGAGCAACTAACAGTGAAGATTTAGAAAGAATGGTAAATGATTTTTGTGTGGATAAGGCAGTCCAGGATATTAAATACCAGTCTATGTATGTAGGTACGAAGTTTAATCAGTACACCGGAGCTACACTTGAAGGTGTGATTGTTGATAGAGCTATGATTATGTATGTAGATTAGGCTTAGTTAAAAGAAAGGAGATAAACTATGAGTAACAATATGAGGACAGAAAGTTGGTGCGGACATGAAATTCGCTTTGTAGAGATTAATGGAGAATGGTATTCAATCCTTAAAGATATTTGTGATGCTTTGAATTTAAAAACATTTAAGGTTTCACAAAGATTAGATCCTGACATGATAGAAAGGGTTCCAATTGTCATTAATCGAGAAAGCAACAGACCTTCCGAATATCGAAGTGAAAATCACGATATACTTTCAAAGGACATCGTGAAATCAAATAGTACAGTATATATGCTTGCAGTTAACGAACTTGGAATCTATGAAGCACTGTTTGCTAGTAGAAAACTTGAAGCACGTAAATTCAGACGCTGGTCCGCTACTGTTATGAAGAAACTTAGACAAAATGTAGGACTTCAGGGTTACGAAGTTATGAAAATGACTGATAAAGATATTCAGGATGAAATTGATTGGATTCTTGATTCTTTATATTGGGACGACGAGAAGAAGTGTGTTATGCAGTCTTATACTGTTCAGGGCGGAGACGTAGAGCAGCGAGTTTATTGTAAGTAAGGAGGTATGAATTATGAGTTATGATGCTATAGATTGGCTTAGGGTTGCTAAAGAAATTGATGCTGCTAAAAAGATTAATTCACCAAATAACAATGAGTATGAACGGTATGTTAAAAACCAGTTAAACGCTATTTATGGAGTAAGAGGAATAGAAATGACAGAGATGAGAGCAGGAGATTTTGATGGTGATATGCCGTGCATTGATAAAGAAGCTTATAAAATGATAATAAATGATATTATTACTCTTCTTAGAGAACGGTATGGTATTTCGTATTCTAAAGTAAGAATGAAAGTTGGTCTGCATCATTCGGATGTATTTCCGGCAATTGACGTGGATATTAGTCGATCTGAATGCGCTATCACCAAAGTTATATTCAATGACCCAGCGACTATTGTATTCTGGAGCGATAACACTAAGACAGTTGTTAAATGCGGAGATGCAGATATATTTGATAAAGAGAAAGGCCTTGCTATGGCTATTTGTAAGAAAGCTATGGGAAATAAAGGTAACTATTATGAAGAATTCAAGAAGTGGATTCCTGAGTTAAAAGTAGATGATAACGCGAGTACTTCTGAGGCAGCTATATGGTCATACGACGACATAATGAAAGCTGCACAGTCATATGGCGAACAGCTCGCTAAAGAAATTAGAAACAGATTTGATATTTTAGGAATCAAACTAAGTGAGGAGGTAGAGACGAATGATTAAATTAGAAAATGTAGTATTAGCTTCACCGGAGCAGATGGATTTTATTATTGAAGGAATGAGGAATCCTATGAATAGCTGGGGGAAGAGTGATAGTGAAATTGCGTATGAGTCATGGCATGATATGTCAGGAGGTAGATATATTCTCGGGCATAATGACCACTCTCTAATGCGGCGCTTATCCAAGGCCGGTACGGATCATAGAAAATATATGAGAATGATGCCGGTGTATGTGAGAATTACTGCACCTTTATATTGGTGGAAAGAATTTGATACATATAAAGTTGGTACTGTTGCGAACTCTTGCTCAACTATGCACAAGATCCAGGCTAAGGAGTTTACGCTAGAGGATTTTAGTTGTGATCATTTACTGTGCGGGAGTGTGCTTGACGATGTGCCAAATAATGATGGTAAATGGGTGAGATTTAATGGTAGTGATTGTTTGAAGGACACTATTTACATGTTAAACAAAGCTAGAGAATTATATTTACAAACAAAAGATAAACGATTCTGGTGGCAGATGATTCAGCTTCTTCCGAGTAGTTATAACCAGACCAGAAATGTCATGATGAATTATGAAGTCCTGGCGAATATTTATAAGTCTCGTAAGAATCATAAACTGGACGAGTGGAGAGAGCTGTGTGAGTGGATTGAGGGTTTACCATATTCTGAATTGATTACTGGTTGTTATATTCAAACTGACTGGTTGAAAGCAGAAAAAGGGATATTTGGAGAACCATTTCCTTGGATCAAAAGGGATAAGGAGGATTAATATGGGTATTATTGTTGAAATCGAAAAACCAATCGAAGTTGAAAACGCACTTAAATATTTGCGCGATTTTTCTTACATGATCGGTGGAACCGGCGTAGAGTATCTCACTGATGAAGACAGAGAAGAATTTAGAGAGCATTTAGATGTTTTGGAAGAGGCATTAACATCATATTAATCGCGTAAAAAACATCTCCTTTAATGAGAGAAAGGAGATGATAACATGAAGAAGAAAGATGATATTGTTACATATGAAATTGAGGTGAACAAAACCGCCCTGAGAGAAGAAATTCTTATGTGGGTTGTTTTTGGAGCACTTGGTTTGATTACAGATGCAATTATCTTCTTACCAGCATTGTTATTACATTAATAAGATTAGACTCAGCGTAAATTACGTTGGGTCTTTTCTTTTATTTTTAAGGAGGTGAAACCGTGGTTGTAACTATTTTATTAGTTATTGGAACATTGCTTTGTATAATAGGATTATTCGTCTTTCTTGGATTTGGCGATAATTATTTATTATTCGAGATCGGATTAGTTATGCTATGTCTTAGCGTTAGCGTATTTATCGGTTTAGCAATGTGCGTGATTGGATCTTATTATAGTGGAGGTGGATTATGATTCCTTTATTAAAACTGTATTTTATAGTTATGACCATATCATGGCTTATTGAATTGTGTTTCTCGTCAGACAAATCATTACCAGAGCGTTTATGGTCAGTTATTGTATGGGGTACACTCGGATTCTGTATAGCTATAGTGGGCATTGTACTATATGCGCTTATTGCAACGTATATATTTTAAGGAGGTGAAATTAGAATGAACATTTTCGAGTTACTTATAATTTTATTCATCGAATTATTATTAGTCATACTGTATGTTGCCACGATTCCTGAGGATTATTACGGATGCTTTAGTGATATGCTTCATGAACACGGACTAAGTAAAAACGGAGGTTGTAAAGGTTTACCTGACGTAACAAAAAGAAAAGTGAAACATAAATGTATCAATTGTCCTTGGTATGATGGGAGGTGAAACATAATGGAACTATTTGTATTTTTCATATGTAGTTGGATATTTATATCTATTCTATTATTTATATGGAACGGACATCCGGGAGAAAATGAAAAGTGGAGTGCATTTATATTTGGCATAATATTAATCTCAGGTATATTAGCTATTGCTGGAATGGTTATACTGTTTATTATTGGTATGATAATGTTAGGTATATTGGCATTATTTGGAATTATAGGATAGGAGGATTAACTATGGCTAAAAAGATTACTAAGATTTATAAGAACAAAAACAAAGAGAATAATACGCGTTATCCGGTTAGAGTAGACTATAATAACGGTAGTCATATTCTTATTCCGGATAATCACCAGTTTGGTAGCTTTTGTACTAAACATGGATGTAGTATGGCGGCCAGCTCTATTGCTTTGCAGTTCTTAGGAGTTAAGCAGAAAGACGGTACGGCTTGGAACCCACTTGAGTTATATCAGTATGCTAAGAAACATATTGGCGGGTTCAATGGAAGTAAGTTGAGCGTATTTGGATGTAAGGCTCTTATTAATAAGATATCTGGTGGTGCACATGCTAGATGGTATCCATTGACTGGCCGGAATAATAAGGCGGCTAAGAAGAGAATCAGACGAGCTTTGAGAAATGGCAAGATTGTCTTATTTGAACAGAAGGACCCTATACATACTGTTGTGCTTTTAGGATTTAATGAAAAAGGAGACAAGGTTAGAATGGCTACTTATGGAAAGGTTCAGGGAACCACACTTGCTACTCAGATCAACAAGAAAGCTTTACATGGAGTCTCTGGTGTAGAAAACCAGAAGAATTGGTTTAGAGGCAGCAAGTATGGTGCTGGATATTTAGTAGTGGGGTAGAGATATGGTTACACGAGAAGAATATGAGAAAGACTTAGAGCGGGTTTTAGAACCTATTAGCGAAGAGCGTATGAGTAAAGATGAATATGATAAACGTTACGCAACTCTTGAATGGGGTATGCTTGAAAACTATATTACACCGCAGAAATTTGTTGAGATGTTTAATAAATTACTAGCGATGTATCAGGAGTCGAGAAAGAACGTGTACGAACTTAATTACCCTAGAGAGTTTATTTAGGAGGTTTGATAACTTATGGGAGGTCAAAATATTAGAGAGAATGGGTCTGGTATATATGATCCTACCGCCACGGAAGCCATACGAAATGTTAGTGAAGAAGAGTGTAGAGATGAAGAAACTCGTTTTAAAAAACTTCTTGATACTATATTCAATTTATGTGATCTTGCTGGGTTTCATATTGAGGGAAGAATTGTAATTAAGAGTAAAAGAACAGGGAAGATTTGGAGGTAGAACAATGGGTTGGTTATTTACAATTGGTTTTATGATTGCGGGATGTGTTAGTGGTAATACTGATGCATTTATTTGTGCTGGGTTATTTGCTATTGCTGGGGCTATTGCGTTTAATTGTAATTCCGGTAGCAAGTAGGAGAGACTTATGGGAAGGAAAAGAGGGAGACCTAAGAAAGATTTCAGTAAGAAATATGTAGTAACAATAAGATTATCAGAATTAGATTTAAATAGATTGGCATTTATCAAGGATTATACAGGTAAAGAAAAGTCAGAAATCATAAGAGAAGGTATCGATATTATGTATGATAAGGCAATGGACATATTTCTTAACACTGAATTTTAGTGAATTTATGTATTACATAAAATAGGTAAATACGAATTATTGTAATACATAAAATAGATTTGATGAGGGGGTGATGAATTAATGTAATACATAAAATCAGGTTCTGGTCAGAAGTAGAAACTATTTATTGTAATACAAAAAATAAGAAAATTTCTAAAAATCATGCAAAAACCTTAACTTTTGGCCAGAATTTGATGGATTTTGAGGTATTTTAGCTGTTTACACTATGTAAATGGCTAATTACTATATACTAATTTTTCATTTATGAAAAGTTTTCATTTATGAAATTTATATATATAGTAACTTACCGTTTACAATTAGTTAACGATTAATTGTACGTACACAAAAAAATAGAAAGGAGAAGATTATATGGATGCGTTTGATTTTAAAACTGAATTTGCACATAACTTACAAGGTCTTATGGATGAACAAAATATAACACTTTCTGAATTATCAAGAAAAACAGGAATATCTAAAACAGAAATACATTTTTATTTACATCAAAAACGGATGCCTAGTGTTCTCGCATTCATTAATATTGCAATTGCTTTAAACTGTGACCTTAACGATTTGATTTCTATATATTATTAAAAAAAATAAAGGAGGTATAAAATATGTCTTATTCCGGAGTTATAAATATGTTTGCATATAATCTTAAAGAATTAATGAAAGAAAAGAATATGAGCGAATATGAACTTGCTGCGAAAAGTGGCATTACGGTTTTTGCTATAGATCAAATTTTATGCAAAAATAGAGCGCCTAGATTACAAGACATTGTAAATATCCGTTTCGCATTAGATTGTGATTATGACGATCTGATACCATTTACAAACGGATTGGTTTAATCTTAGAAAGGATCTGATATATGAACAACTTTGAAGTAAACAAATACATATTACAAAATTACATAGATTACTTTCGTCCAAGATTTGATGAGATAGAAGACATTCAGGAAATAAACAAGTGCGAGATATTAATAATCAAAAAAGACGGATCAAGATATATATTCAACGATGTTATGTCATCCATTCGTCGTTTACCAGCCGATCCCGATGATATGACAGACGAACAAGTTGTGTTCGAATTTATGCAACGTTTTAGATCTATGCGTATTTTACGAGCTTACAACATATCTGACTTACACGAGCTTACCGGAATATCCATGTCAACGCTAAGTAGATATGACAATGGCGAAACGACACCAACAGTGATAAATCTTCGTAAGCTGGCAAAAGCTCTTAAGTGTGGTCTAAGTGATTTGATACTAATGGAGTATGAATAATATATAGTGGAGGCGCTAGTCAAACTAGCCCTCTTTCTTTTTGTTCGAAAGGAGGAGATCTATGAATCAATTTAATACAAAACGAAATGGTGTATCAGTAATGATTGTAGAGACTGGTGAAGTATTTAATTCAATTAAAGCCTGTGCTGATGCTATAGGAGGTAATCCAGCATATGTCAGCCGAGTAGTAAATCATTGTCCCGGGTTTGATACATGTAAAGGTTATCATATTGTTAGAGAAGGCGAAGAGTCAATAATTAAAGAACGTCGAAAAATAATGATTGTTGAGACAGGAGAAGTCTTTAACACACTTCGAGAATGTGCTGAAGCAATCAACGGCAGTCCAAGCGAGATATGTAACGTCCTAAATAACAAGAGAGGGTGTAAGACTCATAAAGGATACCATTTTAAAGAAACCCAAACAAACTAGCACGCTAAAAAAACATGTTCTTTTATAGAGAAGAGATAATATTTTGGCCGTTTCTCGGTTAATCTATTGTCTCTTTATTTTTGACTCTTAGCTCAGTAGGTGAGAGCGCCGGCCTTATAAGCCGTATGTCGTGAGTTCGAATCTCACAGAGTCGATCTCTATAAAAGAAAGGAGACCCAACCATGCGTGAAAGTAAATTCCAGGCAGACCTGAAAAAAGAATTAAAACAGAGATATCCAGGCTGCATTATAACAAAGCTTGACTCTGGTGATATTCAAGGTATTCCTGATTTACTTGTTCTTTACAAGGATCGTTGGGCCACCTTAGAAAATAAAAGGAGCAAGACTGCTTCTCACAGACCTAACCAGGAATACTACGTTAACAAAATGAATGACATGTCGTTCTCCAGATTTATATTTCCAGAGAACAAAGATGAAGTGTTAGAAGAACTTGACCGACACTTCGATTAAGGAGGTTGAAAAATGAATTTTACAAAACATGTAAAACTTGAGGGACTTCATGCTCCGTTTAGTGCGAGCTCTAGTGCTTGGCTTCGCTATGACGACAATAAAGCACTTGAAGTATACCAGAACAAGAAAGCCGCAGAAATGGGAACAAGACTTCATGCCTGGGCTAAAGAAACTATAGACTTAAGAATTAAACAACCTCGTTCTAAGAAAACCATTTACGCATATGTAAACGATGCAATAGGTTTCAAAATGAGCACTGAGGTTGTTTTATATTATTCTGACAGATTCTTCGGCACTGCTGACGCTATATCTTTCAGAAAGAATATATTAAGAATCCATGATCTTAAAACCGGTAAGAATCCAGTACATATGGAACAGCTTGAAGTGTATGCTGCTTTATTCTGTTTAGAATATAAGATTCGTCCTGGTGATATTGATATGGAACTTAGACTTTACCAGAATGACGAAGTTATTGTACATAAACCAACAGCAGAAGATATTTTACCAATCATGGATAAGATCGTACATCTTAACAAAATGTTAGAAGAGGTTGATGTAGAGGAGGTGTAACATATGAATGCTGTAGCAGAAGAGATTAAATCATATATTGACTCTGCTTCAATGACCGATGAAGAATATCTTGAACACTATGGAATGCCTCGTAGATCGGGAAGATATCCTTGGGGATCAGGTGAAGATCCATATCAATCAGGTAGAGACTTCTACGGTCGAGTTGAGCAAATGCGAAAAAATGGTTTTACATATACTGATCCAAAGACTGGTAAAACATATACTGGCGACAATGCTATCGCTAAATCTCTCGGATATTCTTCTACAGACTTCAGAACTGTATATGGAATAGCTAAAGATGAACGACGAGCGTATGATGTTGCTAGAGCTCAATCTTTGAAGAGTGATGGTTTAAATAATAGTGAGATTGGCCGTAAAATGGGAATCAATGAATCAACTGTTCGTAGTTTACTTGATCCTAACAGAGAATTCCGTATGAAGCAGGCTCGAGAAACAGCAGATTTCCTCAAGAAACATGTTGATGAAAAAGGTATGGTTGACGTTGGTGCTGGTGTTGAGAGAGAACTTAATATATCTAAAGAAAAATTAGATCAGGCCCTCTTTATTCTCCAAGCAGAAGGAGGATATGAAGTTTATGGTGGTCGCTTTGCGCAGGTGACCAACAAAGGGCAGATGACAACTCAGCGAGTATTATGTAAACCAGGCACAAAACATAATGAAATATATGATCTTGATAGAATTCAGACACTCAATGATTATATTTCAAGGGACGATGGTAAAACATTCGAAAAGAAATTCCATTATCCAGAAAGCATGGACTCAAGTCGACTGAAAATCCGTTACAAAGAAGACGGCGGTATCGACAAGGATGGCGTTATGGAACTTCGTCCTGGTGTTGCTGACTTGTCTCTTGGCGAATCACGATATTCTCAGGTCAGAATTATGGTTGACGGTAAGCGATATTTGAAAGGTATGGCTGTTTATGGTGACCCTAAAGACTTTCCGCCAGGTGTTGACGTTATATTCAACACTAACAAATCCAAAGATGTTGCTAAAATGGATGTCTTGAAGAAGATTAAAGATGATCCTGACAATCCATTTGGCGCTTTGGTTAAAGAAAAGGGTGGACAGTATCGGTATGAGGATAAGAATGGTAATAAGAAGCTCGGTCTAATCAATAAGACAAGAGAAGAAGGCGAATGGAATGAATGGAAAGATGCATTACCTTCTCAGTTCTTATCAAAACAGTCTTTATCTATGGCTAAGAAACAGCTTGGCATTGCTAAAGCAGACAAGCAGTCTGAGTTTGATGAAATCATGGCTCTTACTAATCCAACTATCAAGAAGTATTACTTAAATAAGTTTGCTCAGAGTTGCGATTCTGCCGCTGTTGATCTAAAAGCTGCTGCTTTACCTAGACAGAAGTATCACGTTATATTGCCAGTCACTTCTATGAGTGAAAAAGAAGTATATGCTCCGAACTATGCGGATGGAACTAAGCTTGCTCTTATTCGATATCCTCATGGTGGTACATTTGAAATACCAATCTGTACTGTTAATAATAAAAACCCAGAAGCTATCAAGATGATTGGTAAGACTTCTATCGATGCTATAGGTATTAACAGTAAGGTTGCTGAGCGATTGTCTGGGGCAGACTTTGATGGCGATACGGTTATGTGTATTCCAACCCATGATAAAGGTGGAAAGGTTAAGATTACTTCCACAGATCCACTTGAGGGATTAGTTGGATTTGATTCTAAATCCTATCAGTATCATGACATGAAGGTTGATTCAGATGGTAAAGAACATTACTATCGTAACGGCGCTGAATTCAAAGTAATGAAGAAGACTGATACTGAGATGGGTAAGATCTCCAATCTTATTACAGACATGACATTGGCAGGAGCGCCGCCTGAGAAGATGGCAAGAGCTGTTCGTCACTCCATGGTTGTTATCGATGCTGAGAAGCACAAACTAGACTACAAGCAGAGTGAGATAGACAATAACATAGCAGCTCTTAGAAAAGAATACCAGGCTCATGAAGATAAGAATGGTCGCATGAGATATGGTGGAGCATCAACACTTATCTCTCGTGCTAAGGGTGAGTATGATGTGGATAAGAGACAGGGAACGCCGCACATAAACATTAAGGGTAGACCAGACTATGATCCATCCCGTCCTGAGGGAGCGCTTCTATATAGGAGGGCCGACGATGCGGACTATACCATAACCAAGACCAATAAGCGTACAGGCGAGACTGTCACTGAGGTACGTACTCGTAAGCAGAAGAGTACAAAGATGGCTGAAACAGATGATGCTATGACATTAGTTTCTGAATACAGACATCCAATGGAATTAGTTTATGCAGACTATGCTAACAGCATGAAATCATTAGCTAATAAAGCTAGGGTTGAGATGACTAAAGCAGGTAAGGTTGCATATAACGCTGATGCTAAAAGAAAGTATGATACAGAAGTAAAGAGTCTTGACGATAAACTTCGTAAAGCTGA
>ULQA01047118.1_pt1 | contig 29177 bp, 38 predicted proteins | sample 1954001 | NCBI WGS metagenome assembly ULQA01 (sample SAMEA4835643, study PRJEB28245) | human gut metagenome | biome: gut microbiome; material: fecal sample | place: Denmark | collected 2008 | reverse complement strand
TAAGAGAATATATAGTTGGAGGTGAAAATGTGATTCAAGTAATTGAGACAAATTTGAGTATTCATAAAGATAATATCATAAGAGATCATCAGTCACGAATTGTTGAAGTTGAAGATTGGGATACATATTGCAAAGCATTTGAAGAATATAATGGTGAAGCTGTTTATTTTAAGTCAAAGTCTATGCGTGGTTACAGTATCTTATCGAATTGCACAATGACAGACTTGATATATGATGACATTCATTTATCTTGTATGATCTTACACCAATCAGGTTTTATTACGAAGAAACTTGCATATAGAATTGTTTTATAATCTATGATTCATTCGAGTCACAATTTCCAATAAAAATGAAAATCAAATAGAGAATAAACATATGGGAGGATCTTATGTGGATTAACAGAACAAAATATGAAGTTGAAAAACTGAAATATAGACAGAGAATATCTTATTTGGAGAATCTTATCTGTCCATGTGAGTCACATGATTATGTTGAAATAGCTCACGAAATTATAGACGAATATAGTACAGTAAAACACATTTTCAGATGTAAGAAATGTGGAAAATTACACGATGAATTAAGTTCAGTGTAAATCACTGTTTCTTTGGAATTTGAGGAGGTGAGAAAGTGTCACAATTTATATTTAATGAAGACTTTGCAAATAATTGGAAGTCAGGTCAGATAGTTACTTGTGAAGAAAAAGAGGATGGTTATTTAATTAATAAAGTTGCACTTATTGAAAAGGACGAACTTTTAAAACATGGTGAATTTATCACAATGAATGTTCAGATATTGGGACATATTGAGCAAGGTGAAAAAGGTGATTTGACGTTTACATATGATAGAGATTTTCAACCAGGAGACACAGTACAACATTTCAAAGGTGATTTCTATAAGATTGTTGCCATTGGAACTAATACAGAAACAGAAGAAAAGATGGTTGTATATCAGAGCTTAAAGGATCAGAGAGTATGGACTAGACCATATGATATGTTTATCAGTAAAGTGGATAGAGAGAAATATCCAAACGCTTATCAGCCATATAGACTTATAAAAGTAAAGATTACTGCTTAGTAATTAGTCTTGAACAATTCAGTTCAAAAATTCCAAAACAAATAACTGAATAGTGAATATATGAATGGGTAAAAGAACAGCATACCCTTGGGCTTTTGCGCTCAAAAATCACTGTTGAATATAGATTTTATATAGATTTAATCTCTATGTTCCGTCCTGAGAAGGGCGTTTATATATAAGTTATTTATTAAATTTTATTACATATAAGGAGGACATTTTTAAAATGGCAGAAACAAAGAAAAAAGGAAGATTATTTGATTTACCTGAGACAAAGGGTGCGTTCCAGTTAAAGGGAATTGTATCTGGTATGGAAAAGGACACAGCTTTCAAGGAGATTAAGACAAAGAGTGGAAAGCCTATGAGAATGCTTAACTTTGGTACAAGCTATCTTGATGGTGAAACATTATATGTCAATCTTCAGGGCATGGAACAGGAGAATGTATATTTTTCCAAGAGAGCTGAGAAGAAGGGCGAAAAGGCTGAGACAGTTAAAGTACCTTGGGCTGATAGATTTTCCTATAACCGTGAGGGCTTCCGTTTAATTGGAAAGAATATCGGTGTAAAGAAGAAAGTTGACTCAGAAGGAAAGACAGTTAATGACAAGAAGGTTCTTACAGATTTTGATGCTTGTAAGGAAGTTAAGGAAAATCTGAAGGATGGATCTTCTGTATTTATCAGAGGTAATCTTGATTATAGTAGTTTTACAGATGATAAGGGTAATAAGAGAACATCTACAAAGCTTGTACCAAATCAGATTTCTCTTTGCTCTGAAATCGACTTTAATGATGAGAAGTTTGAGAAGCAGAATGATTTTAACCAGGTAATTATCTTCATGGGTATTGAGCAGGAAAAGGATGATAATGATAAACCAACTGGTAGATTTATTGTTCTTGCAAAGATTGTTACATATAGCAACATTGAAGATGTTCAGTTCTTTATCGAGGATAAGGCTCTTGCAAAGAAGTTTAAGAATTCACTTAGTCCTTATAACGCAATCAAGGTAAGTGGTCATATGGTTTCTTCTACTCAGACAGAAACAGTTGAAACAGATGATGATGATAATTGGGGCGAAGAAGATAACATGGAAAAGGTATCTGCTCCTACAAAGAGAGAGTTTATCATTACTGGTGCAAAGGGTTCGTCTATTGATAAGGAACTTTACACAGAACAGAATGTTACAGAAGCTATTGCTAAGATTAAGAATGCTAATAGGGCAGAGGAAAGCTTTGGTTCTGACTCTAACGATGATTGGGGAAGTGCTGATGGTCTTGATGATGACTCTGAGGAGGCATGGGATTAGTAATGTTAACTCCAACGCTACATTAGTTTGTGGCGTTGGAACATTCGGAAATGGTAAGCATAAAAGTAGATGCAAAAAATATGATACATGGAGACAAATGTTAAACAGATGTTATAAATTTGAAAAGTATAAAAATAATCATGTCTATAGTGATGTATCTGTATGCGATTTGTGGTTAGAGTATCAGAATTTTGGAGATTGGTATGATGAAAATTTTTATTCCGTAAAAGATGAACATATGTCTCTTGATAAAGATATTCTTACAAAACATAATCGTATTTATTCACCAGAAAACTGTATCTTTGTACCTAAACCAATTAATAGTTTATTTACAAAAGATAATATAGCAAGAGGTAAATATCCAATAGGAGTGGATTTCCACAAACAAAAAGGATTATTTAGAGCGAGATGTTCTAATCTCATTCTTGGGAAATCAAATATAACAATTGGTGAATATACAACAGTAGAAGAAGCATTTTATGCTTATAAAAATTACAAAGAAAAATTAATTAAGCAAATTGCAGATGTATATAGAGAATATATACCTGTGAGATTATATCAAGCACTATATAAATATGAAGTGGAAATAACAGATTAGGAGGAATTATTTAATGGCAAAAGCAAGAAAAGCATCAGTAACAGAAAGTAAATTAGGAATGATTTTATATGGTAAACCATTTACAGGTAAATCAACTATGGCAATGCAACTTGCGTATTTTAAGCGTCCTGATGGAAAGCCTTTCAGAGTTTTATATCTTGATCCTGAGTCTGGTTCAATTGATGATTACCTTGGCGATTTAGAAGCAAATGGTGTAAATCTTGAAAATATTTATATTGTTTATACACAGTCTCTTGGAGAAGTAAGACAGTATATTGCAAAGGTAAAGAATAATGAAGATTTTTATGAGTTAGACGATGATGGTAATGAAACAGATGATGTTGTTGTAGATGCGGATGGAGAACCATTTAGAGCAGATGCAATCGTTGTTGATGGTACTACAATTCTTAATTTAACAACAAAACAGGGATTAGTAGAGTTCTCTAAAAAGAGAAATAAGGTTAAAGCTGACAAAGATGGACTTGTAGGAGATGCTAGGCTCGTAAAAATTGAAGGGGCTGGAATGGAATTGAAGGATTACCAAACTGTTAATTTTAAAGGTCAGGATTTAATTCTTGATTTAATGTCATCTGGTGTTCATTATATTGTAACTGCAAGAGAAACAGATGAGAAGGAAACAATTAAGTTACCTGATGGAACAACTCAGAGTGTGGTTACTGGAAGAAAGATTCCAGATGGATTTAAAGGAATGGATCACAATGTTAAGACTGAGATTCGTATGTTTAGAAATGAAGACGGAACAGTTTGTGCATGGATTGAAAAGGATAGAACCCATGTACATGATGATTATGTAACTATTGAAGATCCAACATTGGTTGACTGGCAGGCAGTTATTGATAAAACAGCAGGAAAATCAAAATTCGTTCTTAAGAATGATTTAACAAAAGCTGTTGATATTGAGCAGGATATTTATAGAAAGGAAATTCTTGGTCAGGTTGGCGAACCAACTGAAGAGGATACTACATCTAATGATGGACATGCAGATATTGAAGCGATTAAGAAAGAAATCATTGCTAAAAGAAATGCACTTCCACCAATTGAGAAGAAAGCAATGAAGGAAAAACTTGAAGCAGCAGGACTTCCTACAGCATATAAGAATGTATCTGATGTTGAGATTCTTAATAAAGTATTAGCAATGTTTGATTAAATTTGGATTATGTAAAGGTAGGATTATGGCAAGATACACAACTAACAATAAAAATGGTGTTAAAAGAAAATGTGGTTGTTGCGGAGAAAACCTTTATATAAACAAGAATAATATTGACGATGCAATCTACTATGATAAAAAAACATATCATAGTAGTTGCTTTATCAATATATGTCAGAAGCGTATTGCTAATAAAAGGGCAGACGTATCAGCAAAATGGACTTGGATATATGACCACATTGATTCTATAAAAAAAGATACATATTCGCATCTCGCAGTAGCAATAGAGCAAGACGAGATATTTGAATTTATTAAAGAAGCATATGATTTGACAATTATCCCTACTACCGTATGGCAGAAGTTGGGTAACATTTATAATGGAACTTTTAAAGGGATGTCAGTAGGTATTCCACCTTCAGACTTACTTGATATGTGGCAAAGAAAAATAGATATGCTTAATGGTATTGCGAAAAAGAATGAAGTAAAAGGTATTCATATGCAGCCAGAACAACGACTTTCGTATGATTTATCCATTCTGGTTAATAAATATGACAGTTATTTAAGGTGGAAAGAAAAACAGAAAATACTTGAAGCCGAGAAAGAAACAGAAAAATCACAGAATATTGTCAGTCAATCAATTGGTTATACTAATGTGTCCAAAGATAGTAAAGTTGATACAGATGATATTTCAGACTTGGTGGATGATATTTTTGGATAGGAGATAATATTGGATAATGAACATGAATTAAAAGATTGTAACGTACAAGCAGAAATCCTATTTGTTGGTTCTATAGCAAAGGATTTAGACTTGATTGTAAATTACAGCACATTTATGAGAAGCAAGTATGATTTCTCTGATCCTGCGACAAAATTCTTTTATGATAATCTTGAAACTTATTTTCTTACATTTTCACAAACATTAGATGAAACAAAAATGAATGTGTTTATGAGTCAGAATGAAGAACGACTTAAATTATATAAGCAGTATAAGGGTTGGAAAACGCTTCAAAGGTTTATGACATTGGCAGATGAAAATGATGTGAAAAATTATTTTGATACTGTTAAGAAATATTCATTAGTAAGAGAGTATGGAAGAAATGGGTTTCCAGTTGAGAGAATATTATCTCATAGAAACTTTGATAAAATGTCACCAAATGACATTTACAGAATTATCCGTACAAAAGCAGATAAGATAAATACTGTAATTAATGCTGGCGAAGAAGCTGTTGAGCTTACTGATAAAAACTCATCTCAAATCGACAAATATCTTGAAAAGCCAAATTTCGGCTTACCTTTCCCTTGGTATATGTATAACGAATTTTTTCTTGGTCTTAGAGAGACAAAGGTTCTCTTTGAAGGATTTCTTTCTAATGAGGGTAAAACAAGAAAACTTGTACTTTTAGCAGCTTATGTGGCACTTGTGCAAAATGAGAACTTTTTTCTTATGAGTAATGAGATGGATGAAGAAGACCTTCGTAGTTGTCTTATTACGACTGTTATTAATAACAAAGAGTTTCAAGAGCTGCATGGCGTACATATTACAAAGCCTGAGAAAGAGATTGTATTAGGTGTTTACCATGATAAAAATGGTGACATTATCAGAAGAAAAATTGATGATAATGGTGTTTATCTTGAAAGTAATGAAGATTACATAAAGAGAATAAAAGATACGTCAGAGGAATATTGGAATGTAAAAAAAGTTACAGATTGGATTGATAGTAGTGATCATAAGGGCAAAGTTATGTTTAAAGATGTTGGAGATGATTATAGCCCTGAAAGAATTGAATTTGAATTGCGTAAAGCAAAGATGGTTCAGAACATTAAATATTATGGTTATGACACATTAAAAGGTTATAACACCGATGATTGGTCACAGATTAAACAGTTTGCAACTAAATTGAAAGAATTAACAAAAGAACTTCGTATGAGTGGATATGCAGTATTCCAGTTAAGCGATGATACGGTATTTACGGATATTTTTAGTTTGAGTAGTAATAACATTGCCAATGCAAAACAAATAAAGCATGTAGCTGATATTCTGAACATTGGTAAAAAGTTAAATAAGGAAGAATACCATAAATATCAAGTTGTTTTAGAATGTGATTCTTGGGGTGAGCCAGTGACGGAGGATTTAGATTTGAGTAAACAGTATTTTTGTATCAAACCAGATAAAAACAGAGCAGGTAGTAAGGACAAGATTATGTTATTTGAGATTGATTTGAACTTAAATATTTGGAGAAATATAGGTTATATCATTAAAAAACCAAAAAATAGTGACTAATTGGAGGGTGGCAGCTTGGATGTAAAAGAGTTGAAGAATTATATATATGAAAATAATTATTGTGAACAGATATTAGAATCCGTTGGTTGCCACCATATCAAATATCATTCAGTTGGAGCATATTGGACTGCTGGTAATCCTGATGGAGATAATAAAGGAGCAATTATTTTATACAATAATGAGTCCCTTATCTGCTTGAATAAAACTCGACAAATGATAAAGGGTAACAGACAAACAGATATTATTGATCTTGTGTGTTATATCAAAGACCTTACATTCCCAGAAGGATTAAAGGAAATATGCTCAGAAATAGGAATGTCTTATTATCACGATTTTGAAGAGGATATTCCAGATAGTTTTAAAATACTGAAAATGTTAGAAGATATGGATTCTAATATATCAGAAGAGAAAGAAAAACCATTACAACCTATTTCGGAGAAAATACTTTCGTATTATAAACCTTATGTAAATGATTTATTCTACGAAGACCATATAGATTATGAAACACAAAGAGAGTTTGAGATAGGTTTTGATGAAGAAACAAACCGATACACAATTCCTATTCGTTCTGAATTAGGAGATTTAGTCGGTGTAAAAGCAAGATATTTTGATAGAAAAGTACCTGATGGAATGAATAAATATATTTATTTAGAGCCATGTGCAAAATCAAAAATTATATATGGATTGTATAAAACTCTTCCTTATATAAAAAGAACAGGAAGGATTTATATTGGTGAATCTGAAAAATTTGTTGAACAAGCATGGAGTTATGGTTATCAAAACACTGGTGGTACAGGTGGGAAGGAACTTTCACAATATCAAATTGATATGCTAGTTAGACTTGGTGTTGATATAGTTTTATGTTTGGACAAAGATGTAAAAAAAGAAGAATTAGAGGAATTAGCAGAAAGATTTCCTGATGGTGTTCCACTTTATTATATGTTTGATGAAGATAATATTCTTGATGAAAAAGAATCCCCAACAGACGATCCTATTAAATGGAAGCACTTGGTAGAGAATAATATATACAGATTAAGATAGGAAGGTGTGTATTTGAAGTACAGATTATATGAAAATAGCGACAATAACACTTCCAATGTATTAGAGGAAGTTTTGAGAAATAGAGGAATTGATGATTATGAGAAATATCTCAACTTAGATGGAAGTGTTTTAATTCCATACGAAAATTTGGATAACATGAATAAAGCAGTAGAGTTATTTATGAAACACTTTAATAACAAGGATAAAATTGAAATACTTGTTGATGAAGATCCAGACGGTTTTTGTTCAGCAGCTATGATGTATTCTTATATTAAGAAAATGAATGCTGATTATCCAGTTAATTATATATTACACGCAAGAGCAAAGGCACATGGACTAGATGATGATATTGTGATATCTGATGATACAAAATTATTGATTATCCCTGATGCTGGTACAAATGACACAGAACAGTGTAAAGAGCTTTCAGAAAATGGTATTGATATACTTATTCTTGACCACCATGAGTCAGAAGAAAAAAATCCATATGCATTGATTGTAAATAATCAAATGAGTGACAATTATTTCAATAAGGATTTTTGTGGAGCAGGTGTTGTATATAAGTTTTTACAAGCATTAGATGCAGAGACATGGAATGAGTTTGCAGATGACTATTTAGATTTGTGTGCATTAGCAAATATTAGCGATGTTATGGATATGCGTTCATTTGAGACAAGATATATTACAAATCTTGGATTACTCAATATTACAAATAAATGTATTCAGGCACTTATTAAAGCACAAGATTACAGTATAAATGGTAAGGTTAATATTCACAATATCCAATGGTATATAACACCTATTTTAAACGGAATGATTCGTATCGGTTCAAGTGATGAAAAGGAATTGTTATTTAGAGCTTTTATTGAAAAAGATGAGTTCTTTGAATATAAAAAAAGAGCCACAAAGGATAAACCAGCAGAAACAATTCAGGAAAGCATTTATGATAGAGTTGCTAGACTTTGTAAAAATGCAAAATCACGACAAGATAAAATGAAAGAAAAAGGCGTAAAAGCCATTTCAGAAGTTGTAGATAATCTTCCAATTGACGATAAAGTCATTATAGTTGATGTGTCTGACCTACTTGATGGAAGATTAACTGGTGTTGTAGCAATTAAAATTGCAGAACAATATAATAAACCTTGTATTCTGCTAAAGAAACATTTTGATAAAAAGACAAAAACAACTGTATTTGGCGGTAGTGCAAGAAATATTGATAATAGTCCAATTGATAGTTTTAAAGATATTGTTAATTCAACAGGGTTCATTAATGGTAAAGGTCATGCAAATGCTTTTGGTATTGTAAATTTACCAATTGATGATAAAGAAAAAGCAATTAATATGATGAACAGTATTCTTAGAAATACTGAATATGATTCTACATATCGTGTAGATTTTATCTTAGACATTAATCATGTCACAATCCCTTTAATTATTAAGTTATCACAGTTTGAAGATATTATTTGTCAAGGAATTGATGAGCCTACGCTTGCAATAGAGAATATATCATTGACAATAGATTGTTTTAAAGTATTTGGCAAGAACGAAGATACTATCAGCTTTATGGTGAATGATATTAAATACATTCAGTTCAAATGTAAAGAAGGTAATCAGTTATATGATTTTCTTCAAAACGCATGGGATGATAACGATAGTATTACATTTAATATTGTCGGAAAACCTTCAATAAACGAATATAACGGTATTAGAACACCACAGATTATTATCGAAGATGTAGCTGTTATTAGTACAAATAGTAACGATGAAGACGATGATTGGTAGGAGGTAGCATAATCGGTAAATTGATTGACTTAACTGGAAAAAGGTTTGGTAGACTTTTAGTTTTAAGACGAAACGGTACAGCAAGTGATGGGACACCATTATGGGAGTGTCAATGTGAATGTGGAAATATTAGAAATATACGAGGTACATCGTTGCGGAAAGGTAATGCTTTATCTTGTGGTTGTTTACATAGTGAGATTACATCTAAAAGAACTAAAAAATATAACAATTATGATTTATCAGGTGAATATGGTATTGGCTGGACTTCTAATACAAACAATGAATTTTATTTTGATTTAGAAGATTATGATAAGATAAAAAATCACTGTTGGTTTGAAAATGATCAAGGTTATATTTGTACTCGAATCTACGATGAAAACAAAAATATTAGATTACATCAATTTGTCACAGGATTCAAATATAAACTTATTGATCATAAAAATACAAATAAAAAAGATAACAGAAAATTTAATTTAAGACCAAGTGACAAGCAGACAAACAATATTAATCGAGATGCCAACTGTAATAATAAACTTGGTATTAAAGGAGTTTTTAAAACAAAAAATGGTTCATATATGGCTAAAATTGAACGCAATGGGAGAATATATACTAAGACGAATAAAAACTTAGATATTGTTGTCAATTGGAGACATGAAAAAGAAAAAGAATTATATGGAGAATTTGCTTACAAATATTATAAAAAGGAGGTATAAGAATGGCATATTCAAGTTTACATAACCATGATTTTTATTCATTATTAGACGGATATGGAAGCCCAAAGGAAATGTTTGATAGAGCGAAAGAAATTGGTCTAAAGTCATATGCTATAACAAATCATGGAAACGCATATGCATTTTTATATTATGATCTGTTAAAAAAAGACTATCCAGATATTAAAATGATATATGGATGTGAGTTATATGAATGTGAAGATATTACTGTTAAGGATAAAGACAATAAATATTTTCATTTGATTTGTTTGATAAGAAATGAACAGGGTAGAAAAGACTTAAACAAGGTTATTACAAAAAGTAACTTTGAAGGGTTTTATTTTAAGCCACGATGCACAGTGGAAGATATTAAACCTTATGCTGAGAATTTTGTTATTTCTTCTGCTTGTTTAGCAAGTAAATTAGCGAGAGAGTCAGATTTTGAAAAGTGCATTGAATATGTCAATGAGTATAAAGAAGCCTTTCCATATTTCTTCCTTGAGATGCAGTCACATTCTCATCAGGATCAGTGCTTGTATAACCAGAAAATCTTAGAACTTTCAAAAAGAACAAATACCCCATTTATTATTACAACAGATAGTCATGCACCTAAAAAAGAAGATTTGTATTATCAGGACAAGCTTATTCAGATTGGTAGAAAAAGTAGCAACAACGACAAAAATGCTATCGAAAATAGTGAGGTATATGAAGGTTGCTATATGCAATCTGAAGATGAAATCCATGAAATTATGGATAGTCAGATTGGATATGAAAATGTATGTCTTGGATTGGAGAACACTAATAAGGTAGCAGATTTAATTGAAAATGTGGATATGCCATTTCAGAAACCACAGTTACCTACATTCCCATTACCTGATGGATATAGAGATAACAATGAATTCTTATGGCATTTAGTTAAACAAGGTTGGAAAGATAGAGGATATGATAATCTCAGTGAAGATGAACAGCAAGTAAGAAGAACTAGGTTGAACTACGAGATGGGTATTATTCATTCAATGGGGTTCGATGGTTATTTCTTGTTTGTATGGGACTTTATCAAGGCTGCTGAGAAACTTGGAATTGAAGTTGGTAAAGGAAGAGGAAGTGCAGCAGGTTCTTTAGTTTGTTATTGTTGTCATATTACAGATATTGATCCAATTAAATATGGACTCATTTTTGAGAGATTCTTAAATCCTGAACGAGTAGGACTTCCTGATATTGATACAGATGTTGGTAATAGAGATGCAATTATTGATTACCTTGTAGACAAATATGGAGAAGAAAGAGTATGCCAGATTATTAACTACTCTTATATTACTCCAACGGTAGCAATTACTGATGTTGGTAAGATACTTGGATTTCCATATAATCAGATGCAAAAACTTTCACAGAAATTTACATTCGATAAATGGGATGACTGTATGAAAGCAAATCCAAACTTACTCGCAGACAATCCGCAATATGCTGACTTGTTCGATATTGCAAAGCATTTAAGTGGTCGTGTTAAAACAGTTTCTATTCATGCTGGTGGTGTTGGAATCGTTGATACAACAATTAATGATTATATGCCAATGAAGATAGGAACTAAGGGTGAGCATGTAATTCAGGTTGATAAACATTATGTAGAAGATATTGGAATTGTAAAGTTTGACCTTCTTGGAGTTGCAACACTTAATCTTGTGAAGGAAATTAAGGATGATTTACATTTAGATCCTTGGGATTATGATATTAATAATCCAGAGTTTGAGAATGATAGACCTACATATGAGTTATTAGCAAGTGGTAAGACCAATGGTGTGTTCCAGGTTGAATCGGCAGGAATGAAAGATTTGCTTATTCGATTAAAACCAAAGCTTGAACAACTAGACTTTGAGGTTATATCTGTCATCTTGGCATTATATAGACCTGATAGTATGGGAGCACTTGATGAGTATGTTGAAATGGCAACAGGTGGAAGTAGACCACCATCAATTCATCCAGATATGGACGAAATTTTAAAAGACACAAATTACTGTATGATTTATCAGGAACAGCTTCTTGATATTGTTAAGAAGTTTGGTGGAAGAACATATGGTGGTGCTGACTTATTCCGTAAAGCAATCGGAAAAAAGATAGTTGAATTAGTACAGAAAGAGTCAGAAATTCTTCGTGGTGAAATTGTAGCAAACGGATATTCTAAAGAAATTGCTGATAAAATTGCGAATGAATTATCACAAAAAGGCGGTTATCTATTCAATAAGTCGCATTCATACAGTTATGCAGTTCTTTGTTTCGAGACAGCTTGGTTCAAAGCTCATTACCCAACTTACTTTTTCAAAGCATTGTTCAATCAGAATAAAGATAAAGCAGGTGCAATTAATAAGTATATTCTTGATGCAAGGTATTTTAATGTGGATATTATGCCACCGAATATCAATCATTCTGGAATGAATTTCACAGTTGATAAAGATAAGGTTCTTTTTGGATTATCTGCTATTGGTGGAATTGGTGAATCACTTTCTAAGCAAATTATCGAAGAAAGAGAGAATAATGGTATATACAAATCGTTTGATGATTTGATTCAGAGACTTTCTTTAGGTAAGGCATCTGTTATTGCACTGATAAAATCTGGTGCAATTCCTTGTAAAAATAAGCGTGAAAAACTTATATCATATCTTAAATCAGAGTATCAACCATTAAAATTCTCAGAAGTTCAATCATTGCCTACCTATAAGAAACTCGAATCAGATTGGAACATTAACTTAAAGAAGTACGTGATTTCTTCATCTGGAAAACGAATTGTATATGATAAGGAAGCACTACTTACTGAATATAACAAATTAAAAAAGATACAGTTTGAAGAAAATCAGAAGGTAAGATTCCAAAAGTACATAGATGATAACAAAAAATATCTTGAAGACGAACAGTTTTGGGAATTCCAAACATTACAGGTATTTATCAATGATAATCCATTTGATGCAGCTTATACATTCTTGACACCATTTGAGGATGTACCTGATGGTGAAAAATGTACTTTAGTTGGAATTATAGCAAAAGTTCAAAAGAAAAAAGATAAGAATGGTAAGCAGTTCGCATATATAAACATCTATTCAAGTTTTGGACTTGTTGAAGGAATTGTATGGCATAGCCAATTAAAAGAATATGAAGATTTAGTAAAAAAAGGACAGCAAGTAGCAATTCTTTGTAAGAAAGATAGTGAAGAAAAGGTAATTGTAGAAAAATTAAAGCCATATAGCAAATGGCTTGAATATGTGAGAAAGAAAGGAGTATCAGTCTAAATTGGATGAAGATGAGATTTATAAATTCACAGCAATAATTACATATGAGCAATACTACTCGGATGATTCAACATGGGGCGTGTTTGGGTTTTCAACGAAAGATGATATTCCATTCTTTACAAAACCTACAAAAACATTCGATCCGTTTGGTGATAATAATTCTGCAAATGATATTGATGATAAAAAGATGAGTAAGTTGGCAGGAAAGATGCAACATTTAGTTGTGGGTGGAGAATATGTAGTTAAGGCGAGATACAAAAAGGATAAAAAATATGGCGATCAATATACACCGATTGCCATATATGCCATTATTCCACAAAGCAGAGAAACGCAGCTATTATTTTTGAAGTCAATGATTCCTGAATGGATGGCTGATAATTTAATAAATGCATATCCAAATGTAGTTAATGATGTAGCGAATGGTACATTAAAAACTATTGATTACAGTCTTGTGAAAGGTGTTAGAGAAATTACTTGGAATAAAATCAAGGAAAAAATCATCAATAACTATCTCATTTCTGACATTATCTCAATGCTAAAACCAATTGGTGTCACTTATGCAATGATTAAAAAATTGCTTTCAGAAGAACCAAATCCAGTTTTATTAAAGCAAGAGTTAGAAAAAAATCCATACATCATGACAAAAATTGATGGAATTGGGTTTCGTAAATGTGATGATTTAGCACTGAAGTTAAAACCTGAACTAATTGATTCTACACAAAGACTTGTAGCTTTTATCCAATACTATTTCAAAGATCTAGGAGAAAGTAAAGGTCATACATGGTGTTCTGAAAAGATTTTAAGAGCAGCCATAAGTAATAACATATACGAGTGTTGTAATAAGGTTGATTGGTTATTAGAAAATAATGACTTTCTTCATATTGATAATGGTCGAATTGGTCTGAAATATTATTACGATATTGAGATGCAGATTTATCATTTGATTCTGAATAAATCTCAAATTGAAACAACAATCAATATTTCTGATGAAGCGATTGATAAAGCAATTAAACATGCGGAAGAAGAACAAGGATTTGATTATGTAGTAGAGCAGCTAGACACGATTCATAAGAGTTTACATAGAACTGTTAGTTTGATAACTGGAAAAGCAGGAACTGGTAAAACGTCAATAATGCGAGCAATTGTTAAGGCTTATATGGAGAATAATTATATGATGACAGCTTCAGCACTTTCAGCAATGGCAGCTCAAAGAATTACAGAAGCAACAGAATTTCCTGCAATGACTATTCATAGAACACTTGGATGCCAAGGTTTAAATGATTTTACATACAATAAAGACAATCATTTGATTACAGATGTTGCATTTCTCGATGAGGGAAGTATGGTTAATGCCAGTTTATTTTTACATTGGCTTGAGGCAATTGGAGATAATACAAGAATTATTATTTCAGGAGATCATAAACAGTTACCACCTATCGGATTTGGTAATGTGTTTTCAGATTTAATTGAAATGTTTGATGATTCAGTTGTGAGCAAGTTAGTAAAACCTATGAGACAGGCAGAAAAATCAGGTATTCTTGTTGATGCAAATAAGATTCGTGAGAATATAAATCCTATATCTGAGAAGTTACAGCCACGAATTATTCATGGCGAGTTACAGGATATGTATTATATGTTCCGTACAAATCGACAGTCATTATTTAATATTGCTGTTAAGACATTTATTAAATCTGTTGAATCAGATGGAATCGACAATGTGGTTATTGCAGTACCTCGTAGAAAAGATTGTTTGAATAGCACCAATGAAATTAATAAGGTTATTCAAAATGAATTACTTGGTGATGTTTTAGAGAGTATTGAAGGTTTTGATACAACTTTCAAACTTGGTGCAAAAGTCATGCAAACAGTTAATGATTATGACAAAAATGTATTTAATGGTGAGATTGGTTATGTGACAAAAATCAGTGAAAGATATGATGGTAAGAAAAAAGAAGAATATTGTGAAGTAACTTACACTGATATTTTTGGAAAAGACAAAATCATTGAATACACAAAGAAAGAGTTAGCTGCTTTGGATCTTGCTTATGCTATGACAGTACATAAATTACAGGGAGCTGGTCGAAAGACAGTAATTGGTATTATTGACAATACACATCATCAGCTTCTTGATAACTGTATGCTTTATACATTGCTTACGAGAGCAAAAAAGAGATGTTTATTATTAGCTGAACCAGAAGCATTTTTACAATGTATTAGAACAAGTCACAATAATAGAAACACTTGGATGATGTTAGAAACAGAGAATAATACAGTAGAAGAGTAATTTAGATTTCTGGAATGCCCATCAATAGGGCGTTTCAGAGACTCAAAAAGCCAAGGAAAGACGGATTTCTTTTGAGATTAAACACAATATATATGGGCAATATGAACGATATAACACTATATATTGTACATAGAAATGAGGTGAGTACAATAAATGATACATGAACTAAAATCTAAAAAAGATTATCCACCTACGAGTACACAATTATTATTATACACCAAAAATCATGGGGTGTTAGTTGGTTTTTATGATCCAAGTACAATTGAATTATGTGGTGGATGTGGATTCTTTAAAAGATTTAAAGATAAGATGTTTGGATATGATATTTATCCGCATGATTTTTACGCCTGTGAAGGTTTGACTGATGTTTATGCTTGGTCAGAAATTCCAGAAGCTAAAATATCAAATGAGGAATTTAGAAAGTGGCGTAGAGATGAAGAAATTTCACAAGGGTTAATTGCATTTTATGTTGGATGTAACAAAACAACAATTAGTCGTTGGGAGAAAGGGCAAATAAATATTTCACTTGAGTTATATGAAAGAATAATGAAATTTTACAAGGAGAATAAAGACTATGATTCAGATGAACGAAGTAATTAGGGATTTAAAAGCAGGAATTAGTGAAAGAGACGTTCTTGATGAGGAAAGAACATATGTTGGCTGCGAGTGTGAGGACAACGATGAAAACTCATTTGTGATTAAATATCACAATTATGAGACAAAAGAAGAGGACAAGTATCGAATTATTGTAGAAAAATTATAAGATGGGAGAATAAATGAATATGGAAATTTTTAATGTGCCAAGACGTTGTGGAAAAACAACGCATCTTATTGTGGAAGCAACTAAAACAGGATGTCCTATTGTTGTTGGATTGCAGACTCAGAAAAAGTATCTTGAAGAAACAATCAAGAAAATCACTGACAAGCATGTGGATGTGTATACAATTCAAGAAATCTTAAATATGAAAAACAAACCTGAAGATATTCTAATTGACGAATTACCATTAGCTTTGAATATTTTACTTGATTGCAATGTTATTGAAGCAACTATGACAAGTAAATCAAGAGAAATGTACGACATTCAGAGATGGAAAAACGGTGAAGTTAAATTTTAAGATGGCAAGAATCGACAGTTTCTTTGGAAGATGAAAGGAGAATATATTGATGAAAAATATCGCAACTACAATTGCTTATGCATCTGCATGGATTGCAACATCAATAGCTATAATTTTTGCAATTAAATATACAGGATCTGCTTGGTGTCTTTGGGCGTTAGTGTTTCCTGCTTATATTAAAGCTAGTGTTGATATTAGTACAAGCAATAAAGGTGATGACAGCGAAGAAGAATAAACCATTATTTCTTTTGGAGATTAGGAGATGAGACAGTGAAAATATGGTTAGTGAAACGACAACATGATAAGGTTATTGTGACTATAATGAAGAATAAATCTGATGGAACATATTCTTTTATTAATCTAACAAAAGAACACATTTGTCCATGTAGATTTTCATCGGTGGAAGAAGCATTACTAGATATGGATAAAAAGATAAAAGAAGGAACTGTATTAAAATATGAAAAAATAGGAGAATAAATGGCACAGAGAGAGTGCAGGACAGAAAAAAGAGCTTGCTATAAAAACAGTCATAATGGAGGAGTAATCCTTGATGAAAGAGAAACTTGTGAAGCAGCTTATAACGATTTAATATGTGGTGGTGGAATATGTAGACACAAAATATCCGTTGTGTAGCGAGAAATGTACTTAAGTGTACGACCGAACATGCGCCTGGCTGTTAACCAGGAGTACGGAAGTTCTTTTCCCATGGCGGTCACGTTAATAATACCTCTGTTTGTATAGCAATATACATGTAGGGTGAAAATCCCTACCCACATATTTAACATATAAAAACTTATGTCTAAAAATCTAAATTTTAAATCCCCAATATTAAAAAATAATAAGTAAAAAGAATAAAAATAAATAGAAAGGATAAAGTAAGGTCTTGCAAGATAAACAACGTTGTGCCTTTCTGTTTTAAAAATGATTAATAGTAAAGAAGTCTTATATAGCAAGGGCAATAATGATGAGTGTATGACTCCTGATTATGGAGTTAAACCAATTATAAAATATATACCAAAAAATGCAGTAGTTTGGTGTCCTTTTGATAAGGAAGATAGTGAATTTGTTAAACAGATAAAGAAAGCAAGGCACAAAGTAATTGCTACTCATATCGACAATGGACAAGATTTTTATACATATGAACCCAACGAACATTGGGATTGTATTGTAAGTAACCCACCGTTTACCAATAAGAGATTAATTTTTGAAAGAGCATTGAGTTTTAATAAGCCGTTTGCATTAATAATGAGTAACACTTGGTTAAATGATGCAGCCCCTAAGCAATTATTTAAAGATAAAGATTTACAGCTACTTATGTTTGATAAGAGAATGAAATTTATGAACAACGGAGAAGTTCAAAACAAAATAACATTTAGTAGTAGTTATTACTGTTGGAACTTTTTACCTAAACAAATCATTATGGAAAAATTAATAATGTAAAAGGAGAAATAGGCAATGGAGATAAATTTATTAAAACTTAAATTAACCGATCCTGATCCTCACCGTGGTGGCATATACGGAATTTCTATAGTAAGATGGAGTTGGAAGTACAGACCTGTTGATTTCTGTTGTGAAAATATGAAAGATGCATTTGAAGAAAAATTAGACAAGCTTATAAAATTTAGAAATGAATTTATACCGATGTGGCGCAATGAAGACGAAGCTTCAAACCCAGATTTAAACATACCTCACTTATGTTTAACTACAACAGAAAGAGTGGGTAATTTTAGTTCTTATGAAAAAGAGCACAATTATGCAATCAACTACTGTCCATTCTGCGGACAGAAAATTAGTATAAATGTAGAAGAATTAGATTTTACCAGTGAGTATTCTCAATTGGTCTTGCTCAGAGAATTAAATCACAACAAATTAATAAGAGACGATATTACTATTAATGAAAAAAGGTTTTATGAAAAAGAATATGACAGAATGCGAGAAACAATAAATTATCTTTATGAATTTGTTGAAGTAGCAGACGTTGAAAGATTGAGACGATATGTTGGAGCTTAAAAGAGAGGAATATATATGGATAAGAACGATATTTATAAAGAAGGTGCTATTATATTAAATGAATATACGGCAAAATATTTACGAATCACAATGCATGATAATGATTTTTGGCTTTCATTAGAATATTTATCAAAAATGTTATATGACATATTTATTTCTGAGAGAAGATTTCCAGAAGAAGATGAACTTCCATTATTAAAAAAATATATACAACCATTATGGTTTTCGTTGCATAATTTAAACTCAATCATGCGTTGGAATAATAATTGTGTTGGATTTATAGAAACTATAGAAGAAACTTTTGTACCAATTTTAGAATTTGTGGATTATCTTGATATTCCTGATTGGGACAATGGTGAAAGTGTATATATCCCTATGTTTGAGAATGCAGAAATTATTAGAAGATAATTTGTAACATACTCATTGCATTTCTTAGAGCAATTCGCTCAAATTACCATAAACAAAAAGAAAATTAAATAAAGAAACTCTCTCTGAAAAATTAAAGACTGAAGGGAAACAATGTATTATTTTTGGTCTAAGTGTGAACATGAAATAATTCTGTCACCTTGGACTGGACAAGTAGATGACATTAAGATTGATATTTATGATCAAATAATGATAAATTTGTTGATTATGTTTGGTCATTCAGAAAGGAATAAAAATGGGAACAATTATAATTTTACCGGAAACAACTAAGAATCCAATTACATTAATGGGAGCAAGAGCAGGATGTTGTTGGAATGCTAATATTGCAAAAAATGAAAGGAATTATAAGCGTGGTCTTGATTGTATTAAATCAGGTCATGGACGTGTGATGGAATATCCAAATGTGGAAATGATTATAGATGGATATTCGGCAAAAACAATCCGTGAATATTATACCCATATTGTTGGTGCAAGCAGATTACAGGCAAGTACAAGGTATATTGATTATTCTAAAGGAAATGGATTTGATTATGTGACACCACAATCAATTAGTAACGATGAAGATGTTGCTGCAACATGGCATAGTGTTATGAGATATATTAATACCAATATTCAGCATCTCATAAATAACGGAGTACCAGTCGAAGATGCAACAATGTTACTCCCATTAGCTTATTGTACAAAAATGGTAGATAAACGTAATTTAAGAAGTCTTATTGAAATGAGCAGAGTTAGAATGTGCAATCGTGCCTATTGGGAATACAGAGAATTATTTAAAGATATTTGTAATGCTTTAAGAGAATATTCTGATGAGTGGAAGTGGATTGTAGATAATTTATTTCATGCAAAGTGTGATGAGATTGGGTATTGTACTGAAACTAAGTCATGTGGCAGAAGACCGAAGAAGGAGAATATATAATATGAGAAATCCAGATAGATTAGATGATTTTTACTCGCAGTTATGTGAAATACATAAAAAATCATTTCCAGATTGGAGATTTGGACAATTGTGCAGTAACTTTTTTGGATGGTTGGCTTCTAAAAAGAAAATGGATTTGTTCTTTCCAGAAGAAGATCAAATGCTTAGATATTTAAGAGAATTTTGTGGAGAGGGAAATGCTAATGGAGAAAATTGACATAGTAAAAAGAGTCAAAGAACTCAATGCTGCATCAGAAGCTTACTATAATGGTAATAAGCCGATTATGTCAGACTATGAGTTCGATTGTAAGTTTGACGAATTAAAGAAGTGGGAAGAAGAAACTGGAATTGTTTTATCCAATAGTCCTACACAAAATGTGGGATATGACGTTGTATCAAATCTTGAAAAAACGACACATTCTCATCCAATGTTATCACTAGGCAAAACTAAATCAGTGGATGATTTAATAAAATTCTCTAGTGGTAAGGATTGTGTAATCTCACTAAAGATGGATGGTCTTACTGTTCTAAACACATATGAAAATGGTAAATTACAAAAGAGTGAAACAAGAGGAAATGGTGAGGTAGGTGAAGTTATCACTCACAATGCTAAAGTGTTTGATAACTTTCCTATTAATATTCCATTTGATAAAAAGTTTGAAATTGAGGGTGAAGCAATTATCACTAAAAATGATTTTGAACATATAAACACTAATGGAGAATATAAGACTTGCAGGAATTTAGCTTCTGGTTCAGTTAGACAGCTTGACAGTAAAATTGCAAAGGATAGACATGTACATTTTGTTGCATGGAAAGTTCCGTTCGGTCTTAAAACATACACTGAAGGATTTAGAATTGCAGAATATTATGGCTTTGAAGTAGTTCCATATGTTACATACAATAGTAATACAGATGATATAAATGAAAAAATTGAACAGTTAAAAGCTATTGCAAATGAAAAATTATATCCTATAGATGGATTAGTTATTTCTTATAATAATGTGGAATATGGTAAATCACTTGGAATGACTGGACATCACCCTAAACATTCACTTGCTTTTAAGTTTTATGATGAAGAATCCGTATCTACATTAAAAGATATAGAGTGGAGTATGGGGAAGATGGGCAGTTTAACGCCTATTGCGATTTTCGATTCGATAGAAATTGACGGGACTCAAGTGGAGAGAGCTTCGCTTCATAATGTATCAATTTTAAAAGAGTTAGAGTTGGGTATTGGCGATGAAATAACTGTCATAAAAGCCAATCAGATAATTCCTCAGATAAAAGAAAATCTTACTAAAAGTAATACTTATGAAATTCCTATATCCTGTCCTATTTATGGCGGTACAACTAAAATAGTAAAAGATAATGATTCAGAAGTGCTTATGTGTGATAATCCTGATTGTCAGGGCAAACTCTTAGGAAAACTTGCACATTATTGTTCAAAAGAAGCTATGAATATAGATGGCTTATCAGAAGCTACACTTAAATTTCTCATAGATAAAGGCTGGGTTAAAAGATATATTGACTTATACAATCTTGACCAGTATTACAATATATGGATTAAGTGTGAAGGTTTTGGTGCTAAGTCAGTTCTTAAAATACTTGATGCTATAAAAGAATCTGCACATACAACTTTAAGTCGTTTTATAAATTCTCTTTCAATTCCCCTTATTGGCAAAACAACAAGTAAACAGATATCAAATGCTTGTGATAATGATATAAGAACATTTATGACAGTTATTAACCAGTATGGTGCTAGTTATTTTAGCAATATTGATGGTATTGGTGACACAATGATAACTTCTTTTAATAATTATTGGAAGAAAAATAGAGATAAAGTACATCAATTATGTACAAGACTTACATTTGAAAAGCCAACACAAATTGTTAAAACAGATGACTATAAAGATTTATCTGGACTTACATTTGTAATAACAGGTTCACTCAATCATTTCTCTAATAGAGATGAACTTAAAAATAAAATAGAAACATATGGTGGCAAGGTATCAGGATCTATATCTGCAAAGACTTCTTACCTTATTAATAATGATATTAATTCTACATCATCTAAAAATCAGAAAGCAAAATCGCTTAATATTCCAATTATATCAGAAAAACAGTTCTTATCTATGATTAGATAATTATTTTTATTAGGAAGGAGGTGAGAATTGAAGAGTGAATTATATAAATGCAGGTAAACTTAAAAAGTTCTTAAATAATGTAGCTGATGATACATATATTTCTGTTGGTACAAGAGAGAATAATTATATAGATGAAGTAAGAAATGAATCTGGCATAGTGGATATGGATATAAAGTCGGTCGGATTCGATTCTTATTCATCAAATGAAGTGTATGTAAAGTTATATACGCAAAAATATGATGGAAGTGGGTGTTTAAGATTTACAAGATAAGTAAAGTAATAGCTCCTATTGCTATTGCAAGTATAGTAGTCGCCCCTTTGTGGGCTAGTAATGTACATATTAATACTGCGAAAGCAGCACAGGTTGGTTATTATGAATCACGTTTCTATATAAAAGTTCGTCAGAATATGTTTAAACGTCAGTTGCAGATGAATAAGTTGGACGAAATTGAAGAAACAGTTGAAGAAACAGAAAATATTATTATAGAAGAAACTTATTATATTGACCTTGATGTGCCTAGTGAAAAACCATTTAAGAGCTATATGGATGCTAAAATGATAACAAGTACAAATTCCGCACAATATAAACTTAAGTCTGAGTATGAACTTGATGATTCAGGTATTTATATGGTTGATGGACGTTATGCTTGTGCAATAGGTTCTTACTATACAACTGAAATAGGTACAAAATTTGATGTTGTTATGGTATCGGGCGAAGTAATTCCTTGCATTTTAGCGGATTGTAAAGCAGATGAACATACTGATGATTTGGGACAATATACTTTAGGCAATGATTCAATTGTAGAGTTTATTGTTCATAGTCCTACATTAATCCCTAATATTTCAAATCGTTGGGGGAATACGGGCGATGTATCTACTTTAGGTGGCATTTTTGAAGGAGAAATAGCTTACATAAGAATGTATTTTGATTAATAAGAAAGGGAACGGAATATGTTAGAAACAACGGCGGTTATTAGGTTAGACAATATTAAAAGAATAAAGGATTTTGTTGATATTGTATCTAAATATGATGAAGAAATAACAATTAAATCACATAGGTATGAAGTTAATGCAAAATCTATCATGGCAATATTTTCACTTAACCTATTAGAGTTAGTAAATGTTTGTCTGTATTGTGATGATAGTAATGTAATTGAAAAATTTATAAAAGATATGGAGGGTTTCGAGTGATTGTATTAATTGGAAAAAGTTGTTCAGGAAAAGACAGCGTTGCAAAAATATTATGTTCTATGGGATATTCAAGAGTTGCCACTTGTACAACAAGACCTATGAGAACAGGTGAGATTGATGGTGTTGATTATTATTTTATTAGCCAGTCCGAGTTTATGAATATGATCGAAAAGGGCGATTTTGCAGAATATAGAGAATATGAAACAGAAAAAGGAATGTGGCTATATGGCAGTCGTTTAGGTGATTATAAGTATGCATCTAATAAGGTCATTATTTTAACGCCTGAAGGTCTTAAAAATATTAAGAAAAAATATCCTTATTTGCCTATTGTTTCTATATATCTTGACGTATCCAATAAAGAGCTTAAAAGAAGAATGTTTGTACGTTCTAATGGCTCTGTTGAAGATATTAAAGAAAATAAACGTAGATATAAGGCTGATAAGAAAGATTTTAAGCATATAAAAAAATATGTTGATTACGTAGTTAGTAATGAATGTAGAGACGCTTATGATACCGCTCGTATCTGTAAGGAGTTAGATGAAATTGAAAAAAGAAAACATAGAAAGAATTTATTGTGGAAATCGTAATTGTCCACATATAGATTGTGTAAGACATAACAAGAACACACCATTCAATATTCAATTTCTTAGAGAAAATTATAGTTTTGATAAAAATGGTGAATGTAAATATAAATTAACCGATTGGAGTGATGCTATATAAAATTATTTGTTGATTTTGACGGAGTTATTGTAGATACAATTGCTGCAATATGTGATTTATATAATGAAGATTTTAAATATTACAGTGGTTATAAATATATTTTCCCAGAACAGATTAAGACTTGGAACTTTGAAGAACTTAACTGTGCAAGTAGGGAATATATAAATACATATTTCAATCAGCAACGATTCTTTGATAAGTTAAAATTTATGCCACAAGCTTATGAGGTGTTAAGAAAATTTGCTTTACAAGATGAAGTTACTATTGTTTCTTCTGGCTATAGTCCTAATCTCAGAGCAAAGGAAAAATGGTGTAAAGAAATTCTCCCATTTTGTCATTTCATAGGAGTTAATCTCAAAGAATATAAGAATAAGTCTCATATAGATATGAGTGGTAGCTTATTTATTGATGATTCTGCACATAATCTTGAGACTTCTAATGCAGAGATAAAGATTTGTTTTGGTGAAATTTATCCTTGGAATAAGAATTGGGATGGTAAACATTATTGGAATTGGAATATGATTTATCAGATATATAAAGCAGAATTGGAGGATTAATTATGTTAAGAGAAACTACAGAAATTAATATGGATAATATTACTGTTGGTGATTGTATAGAATTGTTCGAATGTAAGAATACAAGAGTCGTTATTAATGATGGTAAGATTATTGGATTTGAAGAGAAATAATTAATATTAAATGAAAGGTTGATTTCTTATGGAATCGAGAAAGGAGATAAATGGGAACGTATAATAAAGAAGATATCTATATGATAACTTTAGAAGGCGTAGAACAGGGTTTATTTATAGGGGTAAGTAATAAACACTATGATGAATTATATAGGTATTATGGCTATTTAAAAGTGTTAGATAATACTGATAATGTACAAAAATCAAATGAAGATAATGGAAAAATAAATAGATTACAAAAAGAACTAGAACAAGAAAAAGCTTATTGTAAATTCTGGAAAGAACTAACTTTAAATCTTAAATCGTCATTTGAGGGACTTATAAACAAAATTGAGGAAGGAGATATAAATATTGACAAAAGTAATTAAGAGAGATTGTTCAGAAGTTAATTTTGACAAATCAAAAATCTCAACGGCAATTCTTAAAGCTATGAAGAATGGTTCAGGCATTGTAAAGCCAAAGATTGCGGATGACATTGCAAATGAGATTGAAGAAGAGTGTAAGGATAAAGAAGAAGTAAGCATCTCTGATATTGAATCAATGGTTTATGATAAATTGATTACTAAGAAGCAGAGACTTACTGCAAAAGCATATGAGGGATATAGAAGTATTCGTGAGTTTCAGAGAGAAAATGAGAATACAACAGACATAGAAATTCATGACCTTGTAGAAGATAAAGACAAATATTGGAAGGATGAAAATGCAAATAAAAATCCAGTATTAAATCCTACTAAAAGAGATTATATTGCTGGATCTGTTAGTACAGATATGACAAAAAGGTATTTATTATCTCCTGAAATAATTCAAGCTAATAGTGAAGGAGTAATTCATTTTCATGATGCTGATTATTTCTTGCAGCATATGCACAACTGTGGGTTGGTCAATTCAGAAGATATGCTTCAAAACAATACAGTTATTAGTGAAACTCTTATTGAAACACCGCATAGCTTTTCAACTGCTTGTAATATTGAAACACAAGCAATTGCACAGATTGCTAGTAACCAATATGGGGGGCAGAGTATTTCCCTAGCACATCTTGCTCCATTTGTTGATGTGAGTAGAAAATCAATTAGAAAAAAAGTGACAGAAGAATTATATGATAACGGATTAATTAGCGAATATAATGAACATTATGCAGAAGTTACTCACATTACAGATAAACGATTAAAAGAAGAAATTGAAAAGGGCGTTCAAACAATTCAGTATCAGTTGGTCACACTTATGACAACAAATGGGCAAGCACCTTTCATCACGATTTTTATGTATCTCAACGAAGCAAAGAACGAACAGGAGAAAGCTGACCTAGCAATGTTGATTGAAGAAATGCTTCATCAGAGAATTCAAGGGGTAAAAAACGAAAAGGGTGTTTATATTGCTCCTGCATTTCCAAAGCTTATTTATGTATTGGAAGAAGATAATATTACAGAAGATTCTAAATATTGGTATCTCACAAAATTAGCTGCTGAATGCTCATCTAAGAGACTTGTCCCTGATTACATATCCGAAAAAATGATGCTTGAATTAAAAGGTGATGTCTATACCTGTATGGGCTGCCGAAGTTTTCTGACCATTGATAGATTTACAGATAAAGTAGGAAATATTGCAAACGCAAAAAACTTTAATCCAAGCAAACACAAATATTATGGACGATTTAATCAAGGTGTTGTAACAATTTCTCTTCCAGATATTGCTTTCTCATCTGACGGAGATTTTGATAAGTTTTGGGAAATCTTTGAAGAAAGAACTGAGTTGTGTCATAAAGCACTTAGGGCAAGACACGAAAGATTACTTGGTACGTCTTCTGATGTAGCACCTATTCTATGGCAGCATGGAGCATATGCAAGATTAAAGAAACATGAAAAAATCGACAGACTTCTTTATGATGGTTATTCTACAATATCGCTTGGTTATGCTGGTTTATACGAATGTGTTAAATTTATGACTGGTCATTCTCATTCGGATGAAGGAATTGGCGAAGAATTTGGATTAAAGGTTATGCAGGCGTTAAATGATAAATGTAATCAGTGGAAACAAGCTGAAAACATTGACTATAGTTTGTACGGAACACCGCTGGAAAGTACAACTTACAAATTTGCAAAGTGCCTAAAATCTCGTTTCGGTAGCGATATTTTTGAAAAATTAGATGGTTTTGATAGAAATTATATTACTAATTCATATCACATTCCTGTCTTTGAACATATCACGGCATTTGAAAAGTTAAGAATCGAATCAAAATTCCAGAAATTAAGTCCAGGAGGAGCAATTTCATATATCGAAGTACCAAGTATGAGTCATAATATTCCTGCTATATTAGAAGTTATTAAGTTTATTTATAACAATATCATGTATGCAGAGATTAATACAAAGAGTTGTTATTGTGAAAAATGTGGCTTTGATGGTGATATTCCTCTTGTATCAGACGAAAATAATAGACTTAAATGGGAATGTCCTAGCTGTGGGAATACTGACAATACAACAATGGATATAGCATTTAGAGTTTGCGGTTATATTGGTACTGCAAAAAATGGTGGTAATCAGGGTAGGTATGGTGATATTCATGATCGTGTTTATCATTTAGATGACATGGAATATAAGGAGGATTTATAATGGCACAGATTTTTAGAATAAGTGGATATTTAGTTGATCCATCTGGTGACTGCGACAAAGAGGAAATTAAAATAGCCGTCACAGATAGATTAGATATGTTTAGTCAACAATTACATATTGAAAGTGCAGATATTGAAAAGTGGGATGATGAGTGTCCGTTAAATTTTGAGGATTGTGATTTATCATATTGCACTGAATATTTTAAAGACAGCAATAATATTTTAAAGTTTGATAGACCAATCCCAACAGCAGGACAGAGGTACAAACATTTTAAGATTGGTAAAATCGTAACTATTATTGGAATTTCAAGACATACAGAAACAGAGGAATTGACGGTTGTTTATGATTATGAAGGACATATTTGGAATAGACCAGTTAGTATGTTTATGAGTGAAGTTGATAAAAAGAAATATCCAAAAGCAACACAAAAATATAGATTTGAACTTGTGGAGGACTGATTATGAGATACGCACAGATTAGATCTATGGATATTTCTAATGGAGAGGGAGTTGGGATCTCCCTCTTCGTTCAAGGATGTGACAGGCATTGTTTTAATTGCTTCAATTCCGAAACATGGGATTTTAATGGCGGTAAAGAGTGGACAGAAAAAACAAAAAATAAATTTATGGAACTCATTGATAGACCGTATATCAGACGAATTTCCATATTAGGGGGCGAACCTTTAGCGGAACAAAACCTCGATGAAGTCTTGTCTCTAATTAAAGAAATCCGTAATTCTTTTCCCAACAAAACAATCTGGTTATATACGGGATATAAATTTGAACAAATAAAAGATGCATTTATTGAATCAAAGAAATGGTTACAAGCAAGTTGGAAACATTCCGCAATTATTCGATGGGAGATTATTTCTAATGTAGATGTGCTCGTTGACGGAGAATATATAGATGAACAGAAAGATCTTACGTTGAAATGGTGTGGTAGCAGAAATCAGCACGTCATAGATGTAAAACAGTCTATAGCTCAAAACAAAATGGTTTTATATTGTGATTAGGAGGTAATTACTATGTCTTATGTAGATATTGCAAATGAAGAATCATCTGATATTCAGGCTGATGGTGAAGACTATTATGTTGCATTGCGTAATCTCGAAAACAAATATGGATATAACGAAGATATTGTAACAATAATTAGAATGTGTAATCAGTGGCAAAATAGCTTTCATAAAATGCAAGGTCGCTGCAACGAATTTATTATGGCAACAACTTCATATGAGGCACGAATTAAATCTATATTAGAGAATAAAACAGAGGATGAATAATAATGACTAAAGAAGATATTAAAAAGGGCATAGTTGTATATTATGCCCGAATACTAAGACAGGTAGGAACATATGAAATAATTGAATTACTTATAAGAACAGTAGAAGATGATTACTTTGTTGGAGTTGATAAGCGTGATAAACATGTATATTTATTTTCATACAATAATCTTAATAAGTTAATATTTAGCGATAGACAAGAATGCTTAGATATTGTATTAGACAGTGAAAAGAATGCACCCAAAATAAGTAGCGAAAAAGAATATGAAGAATATTAACAAAAGGCGATGATATGATATATGAAATAAAAGATTTGACTAAAATAACAACCTATAATACTTTAGTCAAAGAGTTGAATGAAACCAATGAAGCGTTTTATGAATATGTATCTGATTATATTTTATTAAAGATAGTAAACCCTCAAATATCGCACAATTTGTTTAGGTATGAGCGTTTTGTTCGATTTTTAAAAAGGAAATATTTTAGCAATTGCAACAATACAGAATTAATCTGTACAATTGGGCGATGTGTTTCTACAATTGAAATTTGCAAACACCAATAT
>ULQA01068086.1_pt1 | contig 30455 bp, 28 predicted proteins | sample 1954001 | NCBI WGS metagenome assembly ULQA01 (sample SAMEA4835643, study PRJEB28245) | human gut metagenome | biome: gut microbiome; material: fecal sample | place: Denmark | collected 2008 | reverse complement strand
AAATGTATGTGCCCATCACAACCTTCAATATCGGCTACCCCCGCGAGCGGCCTTGGAAACGATTGCCTTAATATTATAGCACAGATCTCAGAAAAAGCAAGAGGAAATTTCAGCTTTTTTCGTGTCGGTTTTATACAGGCTGTACTATGGAATTTTGTATTAGGTTGATTTTCATTCAACCTAATGTAAGTAGCAAAGATACTCTTTGTTATATTCCTTTGCTTTTCCACGCATTCCCGTTTATTTTGAGTTTTTTCGCGGAATTGCGACCTACATATTATATCACGCCCAGCCCAAAAAGAAAACCCCGCAGTTCCCGACTTCTTGACAAGCCAGCTGCTTCTGATTACAATACGAAAAAGAGTTCGCAGACGTTCTCTTTGCATATTTCAGCCATCAGCTCCGGGAAAGGATTTTTTTCATGGAACCAAAAACAAAACAATATCTGCTCATAACTGTTGTAGGAGTCACGCTTTTTGTGGCGCTGCTGCGGCTTTCTTCCGTTCTGGCATTTGCTGCACAGCTGGTAGATCTGGTATTGCCCATTCTGGCAGGCGGCATTCTGGCACTATTTATCAATGTGCCTATGACCGGGCTGGAAAAACGGCTGAAACGCCTGTTCTGCAAGGCCAAAAAACAGCCCTCGGATAAAGCACTCCATCTCCTGAGCTTCTTCATCACCCTGCTGGGTGTTGTGCTGGTGTTGGTGCTGGCGCTGACATTGCTGATCCCGGAGCTGGTGCAGTCTTTTCACAGCCTCTATGTACAGATCGAAGCAAACATCCCCCGCTGGACCGCCTATCTCAGCGCACAGGATGCCGACATGGGGTGGCTGATGAGCTGGCTGGAGGGCATCGACTGGGAGCAGCTGCTTCGCAGGGTCACCGACAGCATCGATACCGTGCTGGTCAATGCGGTAGGTGCCGTATCTGCCACGGTAAATATCGTGGTGACCGCATCCTTTGCTCTGATCATCTCCGTTTATATGTCCGTTGGCTCGGAGAGTCTCTGCCACCACGCCCGCACATTGGTCTGTGCCTACCTGAAGCCCAGCCACTCCGCCTGGCTGCTGAAGTTCTGCCGACTGTTCCGGCAATCCTTTGCAAACTTTCTGACAGGGCAATGCAGTGAGGCCGTGATCCTTGGCGTTCTCATGGCCCTTGCGTTTTCCGTTTTCAAGATCCCCTACGGCAGCCTGGTGGGAATGCTGACCGCCATCTGCGCCATTATCCCCTACGTCGGAGCGCTGATCTCCTGCGTGGTCAGCGTGTTCCTCGTGCTGTTGGTGGATCCCGTTCTTGCCGTGCGCTGTCTCATTGTTTACCTTGCCGTACAGTTTATTGAAAACCAGTTCATCTACCCCCGGGTGGTGGGAAAATCCGTGGGACTTTCTCCGCTGTACACCCTTGTGGCTGCTATGATTGGTGGAGAGCTCTTTGGCATCATCGGCATCATCTTCTTTATCCCCCTGACGGCGGTGATCATTGAGCTCGTGAAGGAGGATGCCTGCCGACGCATACAGGCAAGAGAGCCTCAGCGATCCGGGCCGTCTGAGCAATAAATTCTTCACCCCAGTGCCGCATCCAGAATCGTGGTGCGCCGCATCCGATTGCGAGACCTGCCGACTGTTCCGGTGCAGGTGCGGGATTGATATGCATACAAAAAATACCGCTGCTCTTGTGCATTTTCCCAAATGCAAGAGCAGCGGTATTTTATTGCGCCGCTTTTGTTTTCTTTTGCAGCGCTTCGTGCATATATCCCATCAAAATCAGGATCACCAGCAGATAATACGGAAAAATCGCGATCGTGGTGTGGTTTGCGATCACGCCGAACAACGGCGGCATCAGGCAGTTGCCAATATAGGCGCTGGCCATCTGGACCCCAATGATCGCTTGTGACCTGTCCGCACCGAAGCGGCCCGGCGTTGCATGAATGATGCTGGGATAGATCGGAGCACAGCCAAGACCAACCAGCAGCAGCCCTGCCAGTGTCACTGCTTCCCCAAGCGGCAGAAGAAACGCCGCTATCCCAATCGCGATGATCCCCTGCCCCATACGAACCATCTGGGTATCATCGAATTTTAAGGTCAGGAAGCCGCACAACGCCCGTCCCACGGTGATGCCGACAAAGAAAAGACTGGCAAAGCCGGCGGCGGTCTCCGGCGCGATTCCCCTGTTCAGCACCAGATAACTGCTGGCCCACAGACTGGTGGTCTGTTCCAGAGAACAATAGCAAAAAAATGTGACCAGAACCTCTTTTACGCCGGAGATCCGGAAAATCTGTTTCAGGGTCAGCGCTTTTGCCGGGACTGCTTCCCGCTCCTCGGCATTCGCACCCGATTTCGTTTTCCAGAGCGGGAGGCTCAGCAGAATAATGATCGTCAGCACCATCTGCATCACACTGATGACCCGATACCCCGTCTGCCACCCGGCACTGGAAGAAAGCGCCGCGCCCATGATGTAGGGCCCGACCGAGGCTCCGATCCCCCACATACAATGGAGCCAGCTCATGTGGCGGCTGGCAAAATGGAGCGCCACATAGTTGTTGAGTGCAGCATCCACGCTTCCAGCTCCAAGTCCATAAGGGATCGCCCACAGGCACATGGCCCAGAATGAGCTGCTGACAGAGAACCCGAACAGTGCTGCGGCGGTCATGGCAACGCTGATGGCTGTAACGCCGCCCGCTCCAAACCGGCGGGTCATCCGGTCACTTTGCAGGCTGGAGAGCACCGTCCCCACCGATATGATACAGAAGATCACGCCGGAATAGGAGACCGGAACCCCAAATCCCTGATAGATCGAAGGCCACGCTGCCCCCAGCAGAGAATCCGGCAGGCCCAGACTGATAAAAGAAACATAGATCACCGCTAACAGCAGATGGATCATCTTGCATTCCTCCTTTTGATCGATACAATTATATCACAACAGAAGAAATGCCATTAGGATAAATTCCTCAATTTTGTACAACAAAAACGTCAATGTGGACATAAGTGCATGATTTTGAAAAAACTTTGATTAAAAACAATCGCTTGAATTGCTCATAAATTCAAAGCCTTTTCAGCAACACATCAGTATCGAAAGCACTCACTTCGCATGCAACGCTTTTCTCCACTTTACAGCCGTTTCCGAAACTGTTATACTTTTTCTGTACACTTTTTTCCGTGTTGCAGGAGGAATACCATGCGCGCTTGTAAATGTCCCAATTGCGGTGCCAACCTTAAAGTTACCGATGACGATCGTGAGTTCATGTATTGCGAGTACTGCGGTGCCCGCATTGATCTGGCCGATCGCCGTACCGTCCATACAGAACACATCATTGATGATGCCAAGATTAAGAACGCAGAGAATGTCTCTCGTATTGTCAACATCTTTGCTGCTCCGGTTGAGGAACGTCAACGCCAGAAAGAATTTGAACGGCAGCGTCAGGCCGAAGCCGAGCGACGGGAATATGAGCGCCAGAAGCAAAAAGAGGCGGACCGTCGGGCCAATGCAGAAGCCATTGAGGACGGCTGTGCAGCTGTCGCCGGAGGCTGCCTTGTCAAGTGTGCAAAGCATCCGGTCATTGCCTGCATTATCATCTTCCTGCTTTTCGGCAGCTGTATGGGATCTGGTTCCAGCTCTTCCTCGGCATCCTCCGCTGCATCTTCTTCCGAATCGGCAAGCATCGCTTCTGTCTCACAATCCACAGGCAGTGCCGTTCCGTCAACTTCTTCCTCCGCTAAAGAAACCGGGATCATCGTTCATTCGTTAAACGAGCTTCCCGGAACAAGTAAATCCACGATCCGGAGCTTTTCCTATCAGTTTGCCTTTGCCCATTCGGGTAATGCTAATAGTATGCACTACTGGTTGATCGACCCGACCAACCTGGTGGTCTGTCTGCTCAACACCTACGAACAAAGCGCCTATCTTTTCACTCTTCCATCCGTACGCTTTACCACAGGTGTCACGCTTGATTATGGCGCTGCGTCCTATACGCTCCAGACCACTCAGCTTAATTCAGTGCTGTCTGTAACATATGGCAGCGATGGCCCCTATGATTTCAGCGCAGTCTCTGTTCAGGATGCACTGTCTGTTATATCCATGGATATTCATGGATGCTATGATCTTCGTTCCGTGACTTCTCTGGAGGTTCCTCTTTCGGGCGATGTGCCTTCTGCCATTTCTGATACCGCCGTTTCACCTGCATCTCTTCCAGCATCAAGCACAGCCTCGAATTCTTCCAACAGTACTTCAATTTATTCTGAACCCGAGCCGTCACTCAATTACACTCCCTCTCATAGCGAAACAAATTATGACGTGGCCTATGGTCAGCGGTTCTCCGAGTATACCAACTATTGTCTGATCAGCTATCAAGATAAGATCGTTCGATTTTTCTCCTATGGAAATGGTTCAAAAGAAGCCTATGTCGGCCATATCACCGGTGGTTCCAAATCCAGTGGCTTGACCGTGCACTATAATTACGACAACGGCTGGGATGAGACGATCAAAATTGTAGGAAGTCAAATGATTTTGACAGATGCAAATGGATATCATTACGCTTTTGATCTCGCCCCGCTCAGTCCGGTCCGAGATATTTATAAAGACAATCACTACCACGACATCACAGAGAATTGATTCATCTTGCTCCTGCTCATCGCAGGGGCATTTTTATCGTGCGCAATTCACAGTGCTCTATGAACAGCTCCACATCACGTTCCAACATAAAAACAACCTCCTGGATCATCTGCCACCCCAATGAATCCAGAAGGTTTATCGCTATGGAAGGTTTCTGTTTATCGCTACGGAATCCACAATTCTATAATTCCATAGCGATAAACATTTTTCACCATCCCAGAATTACCAGCTTTGTGCGCAAAATATCACGTTGGCATGTGCATCCATCACACTGCTCTCTGCCGTTTATCCAGCCGCATCTTGTCAGCGATCATCGCGATGAATTCGCTGTTGGTGGGCTTTCCGCGCAGGTTGTGGATGGTATAGCCGAAGTAGCTGTTGAGGGTATCCACATCGCCCCGGTCCCACGCCACCTCAATGGCGTGGCGGATGGCCCGCTCCACGCGGCTGGCGGTGGTGCCGTTTTTCTTGGCAATTTCCGGGTAGAGGCGTTTTGTCACAGCGTTGATGTACTCCGGCTCGTTCATGGTGAGCAGGATGGCATCCCGCAGGAACTGATAGCCCTTGATATGAGCGGGAACACCGATCTGGTGCAGGATCTCAGTGACTGTCAGTTCATCGCTGTCCACGCTGGTATGCAGGATGCGCTTTTCCTGCCCGGCAGCTACCTTCAGCACGCGGTTTGCCAGAACCGTCTCGTCAAAGGGCTTGACGAAATAGTAAGCAAAGCCCTCATCCAGCAGTTCCTGCACCATTTCCTCGCTCTGGAACGCCCCCGTCACAAAGAAAGAGGTGTGACGTTCACCGGCTGCATTGTACTTCTGTTTCACGGCCAGCGCATCCAGCCCGGGCATAAAGGCATCCAGCAACACCACCTGGGGCCGCACTGCAAGCATTTTCTGCAGGACCTTCAGGCCGTCTTTTTCCACCACGGTCACCTCTACGCCCTTCTGCTCCAAAGCTTCACGACAGGCTGCCGTGATCTCTGCGCCAGTATCCGACATCAAAAATTTGATCTTGTCCATCGTTCATTCCTCCAATGTGTGCGTTTTTCCTTACGTTTCTGATTTTACCATAAATTCCCATGGATTTCAACTGTTATTTTTGCCATATTATGGAATCTTCAGTCGAATCAGCCTGTTTTGTTTTACCAAATCTGCTCATTTTTCCGTCGTTGCAACCTGTTCAGCCTGCTCCAACATGGTCTGCGCAAAAATCCCGTAGCCTCGTGTCGGGTCGTTGACGAGAACATGGGTCACTGCGCCGACCAGCCGCCCATGCTGCAAAATGGGACTGCCGCTCATCCCCTGCACAATGCCGCCGGTCCGGGTAAGCAGGGCTTTGTCCACCACCCGGACAACCATATTGCGGCGCGGGTCGGCATCGCTGATCTTCTCGATGCGGACATGGTAGGTACGGGGCGTTTTCCCGGCGACGGTAGCCAGGATCTGTGCATCCCCCGTCTCAACCTCCTGCGCAAACGCCACCGGCATGGTTTGCCCGGAAAAGCCTGTCCGTGTTGTGCCATAAACACCGTTTTCTCCATTGATTCGGATGCTGCCAATGGCGTGGGCGCTCAGGAACTTCCCCTTCAGCTCCCCTGGGCTGCCCACAGTGCCCATGCTGCACCCGGTGATTTCACATGGCACGATCTCCCCGCTGCGCAGAGCGATGCTTTCGCCGGTGTCGCCGTCGCTGATGGGATGCCCCAGCCCCGCAAAGACACCCTTTTCCGGGTCCACAAAGGTCAGAGTGCCCACACCGGCGGAGGAATCCCGCACCCACATGCCTGCCCGCCACTGGGCGGCAGCAGCATCCCAGACAGGGGTCAGGGTGGTGCTGCGCTGTTCCCCGCTGCGGACATAGACGACCTCTGCGGTGCTTCCCCGGGCGGCTTCCAGCGCCTCCTTCACAGCGTCATTGTTTTCCGTCCTGATCTGTCCAATGCGGATCACGCGGTCTCCCAGACGCAGTCCCGCTGCCTTTGCCGGGTTCACTGTGCTCCCGCCGGGGCTGTCGATATCGGAAAAGCCAACGATCAGCGCCCCCTCGGAGAACATTTTGACCCCGAACGGCGTACCGCAGACCGTGACCTGCGCGCGCTCCGTGACCACCGTGCGGATATTCTTGATGGGAAGCCAGCCGCCCAGTGACAGAGTAGTCTGGTAACTGCCCACGACCTGGGTACTGGCCGCATTCTGGCTGCCGTGAAGCCCCATAGGTTCCACCCAGCCAAAGCGGGGCAAAAGCAAGGCCTGCCCGGGTTCCAGATAAACACGATCCGGCAGGCGGCTGTACAGCCAACCCAGCAGCAGAAACGGCAGCAGGAGAAGATACACTGCTGTCAGTCTCAGCAATCGCTGTGCTCTGTTGCGTCGTTTCACGGTCCTGCCTCCCCGGTGATAATTTGTTCTAGTATGCACCGGGAAACCATTGAATATGAAACGAGGAAATTTCTATCAAAATCGCTTGACTTTCCCGGGGTAATGTGGTAGTATATTCAAGCAGTCCGCAACAACGGTTTCAAGCCTCAGAAATCCAGGATTGCAACAATTTTATAGTTGTGCGAGGGTGGCGGAACTGGCAGACGCGCACGTTTGAGGTGCGTGTGGTTTATCCTTGGGGGTTCGAGTCCCCTCCCTCGCATAAAAGAAATCCCACGGTCTAGCGATAGATCGTGGGCTTTTCTTATGCTTTCCAACCAAAGCCACAAACAAAACGGCAGGCCCGGATTCTATCCAAGGGCCTGCCGTTTTGTGTATGCAGGAGAAGGGACTTGAACCCTCACTCACTGGGAACTGGTGCCTAAAACCAGCGCGTCTGCCATTCCGCCACTCCTGCATGGAGAACTTATTTAGTTTATCAATTTTTGCGGGAAATGTCAATTCCTCTGCCTGCTTTTGTATTCTACAAATTTTCAGCGGGTCATATCCTATAAGAGATACTGCAGATCCAATGCGATTTGTCAAGGAGGTTTGGGAGATGGTTTCATGGCTGAGAGCAAACGGGAAGTTTTTATTTCGCGGGGCAGCTCTGCTTCTGGCGGGCGCAGCGGCAGGCTTTGGGCTGGGGCTGTTCTTTGCTGTGCCGGTGGGGCCCGGCTGCCAGGAAAGCGACCTGACCCCGGTACCGGATACCGGCTTTGTCTCCCCTGCTCCGGAGGCAGCCCCTGCAAGCTCATTGCCGCAGGAGGAGCCGGTGCCGGAGAAATGGGTCTGCCTGACCTTCGATGATGGCCCCAGCAAAACGACCCCGGCGGTTCTGGATGCGCTGAACGCCGCCGGGGTCAAGGCCACCTTTTTTGTGGTGGCCACGGGCTACAATGAAAAGTACCTGCCGCTCATTGCGGATGCAGCGGCAGCAGGCCACCAGATCGCGCTGCATTCTGCTTCCCATGAATACAGTGACATCTACCAGAGTGCAGATGCTTACTGGCAGGATATCACCCTGTTGAAAGAGCGCATCTCGCCCTATGTCAACACAGCTTCTCTGCATTACCTGCGCTTTCCGGGCGGCAGCACCAACACGGTCAGCCGCCGCTACGGCGGGCGCGGTGTGATGGCCGAGCTGAAACAGCAGTGTGCCGAGAAGGGATATGCCTATGTAGACTGGAATGTCTGCGCTGAGGATGCCGTGGGCGGCAAGCCCAGTGCCGGAACCATCTACCGGAATGTGGTGCGTGAGACCGGCGAGCAGACCCAGTGCATCGTTCTGATGCATGATTCTGCCACCACCCGCACCACCGCCGAGGCGCTGCCGGACATCATCCAGTGGTATCGGGATCAGGGGTTCACATTCTGCCGCGTAGAGCAAGTGCTCCCAGCACCATAGCGGCCACTGCCACAGGGAGCAGCCGCTGTAGCCAGCGCAGCAGGCGTTCCCGCCTGAGCGGCAGTCCCGTTTTGAGAGATTCCGGGAAGAGTGCTTCGCAGCAGATAGAATCGCAATAGCGGCCCTGCCCGCGCCATGCCTTATACCGGATACCGTGCCACTCAAACTCCGGGTACATTCCCCCTTTTGTGATGCAGACGGGGCTCCCTTGAGCTTCCCCATAGCGCAGCAGCACGGCTGCAAAATCCTCCGGGGTATTGATGGACTGTTCCGATACGATGAAAAAGCGTTTTTTCTGTTCGTTTTCTGCCACGGTACGGTAATCCCTGAGCCAGCCGGAGAAAAATCTGCCCGGCTCCTGCGGGTCCTGCATCCGTTTCAGGCAGTCGTCCACATCCAGCTGATCCACCTGAGGAGTCTGTTGGGTCAGCTCTGCGCAAAAGCGGATCGCACCCGCCAGCTGTGCCGCCTGCTGCTCCAGTACCGCCTGCTGTGCCTGAAGTGCTTCGCTCAGCGGCTGTTCCCCGTTGAGGACCCTCTGTATTACGGGCAGCGGCATATCCAGCATCCGAAGCATCCGGATCAGTTTCAGGGTCCGGATATCCCCGGCGGTGTAATCCCGGTAGGCATTGCCCCGGTTACGGGCAGGGGTCATCAGCCCTTCTTTTTCGTAGAAGCGGATGTTGGGGCTGGAAACTCCACTCTGTTCCGCAGCCTGTTTGATGTTCATTTGCTTCACCTCCGCCCTTACACTACACCATAAAGTCGGTTGAAGGTCAAGCATTTTTCAAAAAATAGCGCAAAAATGCCCCGGCGGGCGCAAAACCTGCCGGGGCATTCATTCTGGATCGCGCTTACTGTGCGTTGTTGAACAGGGAGAAGGCACGGTAAGCCATGTACAGGTCGTTCTTATGGATGACCTCGAAGGGAGCGTGCATGGACAGCACAGGCACACCGATATCCAGCACGGGGATGCCGCGGTTTGCGACATACTTGGCGATGGTACCGCCGCCGCCCAGATCCAGACGGCCCAGCTCACCGATCTGCCATGCAACGTTACCGTTGTCCAGCATCCGGGTAATATCACTGACCAGCTCAGCGCAGGCATCGCTTGCGGAGCCCTTGCTGCCGCCGCCGGTGTACTTGAAGATGGCAACGCCGCGGCCTGCATAAGTGCCGTTCATAGGCTCGAATGCACTTGCCCAGGTGGGATCGTAGGCAGCGGTCACGTCAGCGGACAGGCAGACGCTGTGACGGAAGGCCAGGATATCATCCTGACCGGCGGTACGGCAGAGCTCCTGCATGAAGTGGAAGGCGTACATGCTCTGCATACCGGTCACGCCGTCGGAGCCGATCTCTTCCTTATCGGTCAGGACGCAGACAGTGGTGTAAGCGGGGTTCTTGGTCTCGATCTCGGCCATCAGTGCGGGATAAGCGTCCACACGGTCATCGTGGCCATAGCCGCCCACCATGGAGCGGTCGAAGCCAACGTCGCGGCTCTTGTAAGCCGGGGTGATCTCGATCTCAGCGCGCATGAACTCCTTCTCAGTGATGCCGTACTTCTCGTTGAGCAGGATCATGGTGTTCAGCTTGACAGCTTCCTTGACGTTCTCGTCATCAACAGCATCGGAGCCGATGAGGATGTTCAGCTCCTCAGCCTTGATGCCGTCCTTCAGGGGACGGGCGTTCTGCTCGGCACCCAGATGGGGCAACAGGTCGGTGATGCAGAAGACGGGATCGTTCTCATCCTCGCCCACACGGACGGTGACGGTGGAGCCATCCTCACGGGTGAACACGCCGTGGATGGACAGAGGGATAGTGCCCCACTGATACTTGCGGATACCACCGTAGTAATGGGTCTTGAAGTAGCTCAGGTGGTCAGACTCATACAGCGGGGTGGGACGCAGGTCCAGACGGGGGCTGTCGGTGTGGGCAATGACCAGATGGAAGCCATCCTCAAAGCTCTTGGTACCGATGGTGGAAGCCACCACAGCCTTGTTGCACTGGACAAAGTAGATCTTGTCGCCGGGCTTGTAGGTTTTTTTCGGGTCGAACTGCTGGTAGCCTGCATCCTTGAGCATCTGCTCGCTCTCGGCGGCGACCTCGCGCTCGGTCTTGCCTGCATCCAGGAACTTCTTGTAGCCCTCGGCAAAGTCGTGGGCCTTCTGCTTCACGTCAGCGTCCTTATCGGCGACGTAAGCAGGCTTATAGAGCAGCTTTTCAGCCAGCTGCTGGTTCGGAGTTTTTTCTGCCATAGAATTTCTCCTGCCTTTCTCTTTCGGTATTCCTAAATATTTCAAACCGGCGCAAGCCGGTTCAAGCGGGTTTGCAGCCTGCTCAGGCTCCGTACAGCTCGGTGTACTTGGCATAGCAGGCGGTGATCTTTTCCACATAGTGGTGCATCTGGTTATAGGGGAAACCCGACAGGGTCAACCCGTCCTCTGAATGTTCCTCCTTCTGAAGCAGGGCATCCACAGTGCCCCACCCGCTGTGGTAGGCTGCGGCGGCCGTGGAGATATCGCCGTTGTAACGCACCAGGCAGAGGTGGAGGTAATAGCATCCAAAGCGGATGCTCACATCAGGGTCGTACAGGTTGCCAAAGGAAACCTCCTCCCCCAGGCCCAGCTTACTGCGGAGCCAGAGGAAGGTCTCCTCTGTCATCTGCATCAGGCCGCGCGCATCGACACTGGAAGTTGCGCCCGGGTCAAAGCCGCTCTCGGTGCGGATGAAGGAATAGACCAGCAGCGGGTCAAGGTCATACTCGGCGGCGTACTGCTCCACAAGGTCGTTGTATTTCCGCGGGTAGAGCCGCTGTTCCACCTGACGGCGCACCGGCGGCAGCGCCAGCAGGACCACACAGAGCAGAAAGAGCAGCACCAGCGTTTTCAAAAACTTTTTCAAAGCGACGTGTCCGCGCCCCCTTTCCGTGCACCCTCAGCCTGCAGCTGCTCACAGAGCGCCGCTGCCGCCGCTTCCAGCGAAGCAAGGTCAGCATCGTTGCGCAGGACAAGATCGGCCCTGGCAAGCAGGACCTCTTCCGGGGTCTGGGCGTTGAGCCGCCGTGCCGCCATCTCCGGGGCGATACCGTCCCGGGCCGCAATGCGGGCCACACTGGTGGCAAAGGGCGCAGTGACCACGCAGAGGTGGTCGCACTCTTTTTCCGCATCAGTGCCCACGATCACGGCTCCGTCTATCACAAAAAGCGGTGCTCCGGCTTCCCGGGCGGCCTGCTTCAATCTGCAGACCCGCCGGATGATCTCCGGAAGCACGAGAGAATCCAGAGCGGCCTTTCCTTCCGGCGCAGCAAAGGCGCGGTCTGCCAGCAGGCGGCGATTCAGGCTGCCGTCGGCATACAGGATATCTGCCCCGAACCGCTGGGCCAACACTGGCAGCAGCGGAGAACCGGGCAGCAGGATCTCGCGGGAGATCTGGTCAGCATCCACCAGCGGGACACCATGGGCGGCAAACACCGCCGTCACGGTCGATTTGCCGCAGCCGCTGCGGCCGGTGATCCCAAGCGTGATCATAGCTGGATCACCCGGAACGCTGCTGCACGGATCAGGCGGTTGTACACCGCCATGGACAGGCCGTCCTTTTTGGGGCAGCGGGCATAGACCACCCCGTCCCCCTGCTCATCCAGGGCGCGCAGGCTGCGGAAGATATGCTTTGCCTGATCGGCACCATCGCCCTCCCTGCCATACTCCACGCAGGGCCAGCCGAGCTTTTCGGCCTCGCCGGTAAAGCAGAGGCAGCTGGGGTTCTGGTCGGCATGGGCATCCACATAGGCCTTGAACTGCTCAAAGGTGCCGTCCAGCAGGGTGACATCTGCCTTAGGGGCGTAATGCTTATACTTCATGCCGGGGCTGCGGACAACAGCACCCTCGGGCAGCTTTTCGAGGATGGCTTTGGAGACCTCGACCTCCTCACCCAGAGCGCGCTCCAGATCTTCCAGCGTGATATGGCCGGGGCGGAACAAGGTGGGCTTTTCGCCTACCACAGAGATCACGGTACTCTCCACACCCACATCGCACTCGCCGCCATCCAGGATCAGGGGCAGACGGCCATCCATATCGGTGAACACATCCTGTGCGTTGGTGGGGCTGGGCTTGCCGGAAAGGTTCGCGCTGGGGGCCGCAAAGGCACAGCCGCTCTGCGCAATGACAGCCCGTGCCACCGGGTGGCTGGGCATCCGGATGCCCACCGTGTCCAGACCGGCACAGCACTCCGCGGCCACCTCCGGGCCGCGGGGCATGATGATGGTCAGAGGGCCGGGGCAGAACGCGGCCATCAGCAGCTGGGCACGCTCAGGCACCTCGCTGACAAGGCCGGGCAGCATCTCCGGGCCGGTGACATGGACGATCAGGGGGTTGTCCTGCGGGCGGCCCTTGGCCACAAAGATCTTTGCGACTGCCGCGCCGTTGCGTGCATCGGCGGCAATGCCGTAGACCGTCTCGGTGGGCAGGGCCACCAGCTCCCCTCTGCGCAGCAGATCAGCCGCTTTGGCGATTGCTTCGCCCTCAGCAGGTAAAATTTCAGTTTTCATTTTCATGCGATTCATCGTTCTTTCTATCTGTAAAGTAAAAATACTTTTCAATCATCAAATCAACGCAAGCATGTTATTTTTCACTGCAGTATCATTCAGCCTGTGCGTTGAGCTGACGCAGTTTTTCAGCCTGTTCATGGGTTGCCAGTGCATCAATGATCTCGTCCAGATTGCCGTCCATGATCTTATCCAGATTGTGGACCGTCAGGCCAATGCGGTGGTCAGTGCAGCGATCCTGCGGGAAGTTGTAAGTCCGGATCTTCTCGCTGCGGTCACCGGTTCCCACCTGCCCCGCGCGGTTGGCATTGATGGCATCCTGCTGTTCCTTCTGCTTCTGGGCCAGCAGGCGGCTGCGCAGGACCTCCAGTGCCTTATCCTTATTCTGGAACTGGCTGCGCTCGTTCTGGCACTCCACCACCATTCCGGTTGGGATGTGCGTGACCCGGATGGCGCTGGACGTTTTGTTGATGTGCTGGCCGCCCGCACCCGAGGAGCGGAAGGTATCGATGCGCAGATCCTTGGGGTCGATGACAAGATCCACCTCTTCGGCCTGCGGCATCACCGCCACGGTTGCCGTGGAGGTGTGGATGCGGCCCTGCGTTTCGGTCTCGGGCACACGTTGGACACGGTGCACCCCGCTCTCATACTTGAGCCGGTTATAGGCCCCTGCGCCGTTCACGGCAAGGATGGCTTCCTTGACACCGCCCAGCTCCGTCTCGTTGAGGTTCAGCACCTCCAGCTCCCAGCCCCTGCTCTGGACGTACATGGTGTACATCCGCATCAGGCTGTGGGCAAACAGCGCGGCTTCTTCGCCGCCCGCACCGCCGCGCAGCTCCATGATGACACTTTTATCATCGTTGACATCCTTGGGCAGCAGCAAAATTTTAAGATTATTTTCCAGCTGCGCCACTTCCTGACTTTTTTCGCCGATCTCCTGCTGTACCATTTCCTTAAAGTCCGGATCAAGGGTCTCGCCCTCGAGCAGGGCTTTGGCCTGAGCAAGATGATCCTGCGCCGTGGTCAGGGCCTGATAGGCCTGCACCACAGGTTCCGCCTCGTGATACTCCTGCATCAAGCGGCGGAACAGTGCGGGATCTGCCGCTGTTTCCGGCTGGTTCAGGCGGATGGAAAGTTCTTCAAACCGGTGGCTGACAGCCTCCATTTGGGAAAGCAGTCTTGACATACTGTGCAGTTCTCCTTACATGACCCAATGGTTACTCGGCAGCGCCGGGCTTGAGCACTTTCTTGATGTTTTTTTCAATTTTCGCGCGGGGCAGCATGACCTCACGGCCGCAGCCCGTGCAGCGGATCTTGAAATCCATACCGACCCGGAGCACCTCGAAGCTGGAAGCTCCGCACGGGTGTTTTTTGCGGGTCTGGATGGTATCTCCCACTGCGATATCCATATTTCTTTCCCTCCTGCCGCCCCTTTGCGGGGCAGTACCCTGTGCAGCAGGTTTCCATGCCGCACATACAGATATAGTATAAACCAAACTCGTATAAAATGCAATTGTCCGCGCATAGAGTTTTAATGCCGACACCTGCTTTGTGTGCCGACGTGCAGCGGAAAACGCTAAAATAACACAGAAAGAGGAACAAACCATGATGCAGACATTTCGTACTGAAGGCAATTACCGTTCCGCAGACCGGCTCAGCCCCGCAGAACTGCGCGCCGCCATCGCCAGCCGCGAAATTTTACAGAGCACTGCCCTTGCCTTTGACACCCAGCGCCAGCTCCGGTTCGACCTGGGCGGGGTAAAGGCCGTGATGCCCTTTGGCCAGTGTGCCGATGGGGCTGAGAGCGGCACCGTGCGGGACATTGCAGTGCTGACGCGGGTGGGCCGCCCCACCTGCTTTGTGATCGAAGGGATGGAGACCGGGGAAAACGGCCAGCCCTGCTACCTGCTTTCCCGGGCTGAGGCACAGCGGATGTGCAAGGCAGAGTATCTGGACACCTTACAGCCCGGGGACATCCTGCCCTGCACTGTGACCCACATCGAGCCGTTTGGTGCCTTTTGTGACGTTGGGTGCGGCATCAGCGCCCTGCTGCCCATCGACTGCATGTCGGTCAGCCGTATCTCCTCCCCTGCCGACCGGGTGAGTGTGGGCCAGCAGATCCTGTGCGCCATCAAAAACCGGGATGTGCAGGGGCGATTCGTGCTGACCATCCGTGAGCTGCTGGGCACCTGGGAGGAGAACGCCGCCGGGTTCACCGTGGGCGAGACCGTGGTGGGCATTGTGCGGAGCGTGGAGGAATACGGCACCTTTGTGGAGATCGCCCCCAATCTGGCCGGCCTTGCCGAGACCTGCCCCGACCTGCACCCCGGGCAGGCGGTGAGCGTCTACATCAAAAACATCCTGCCCGATAAAATGAAGATCAAGCTGGTCATCGTCAACCACAGCCTGGGCCAGAGCCACCGGTTCGACCTGCGCTATTTCATCACCGAGGGGCATATCGACCACTGGCTGTATTCCACCCCCGAAAGCCGCAAGCGCATTGAGACAGATTTTGCGGTTGCGGCTTGCAATCCTGTCTGAAACCCTTTATACTATAAGAAAGTGATTTTTTACGGCCTGCCCTGAGGCAGTGCCGGGCAGCAATTTGAAATAACAGGGGGATGTGCAGAACGATGGCCGCCAACGATGCTTTTACCGCCGGTGTTCGTCCCGGCGGACTGACCGACAGCACGGAGATCCGGTTGCTGTTGTGTTATCTGGTAAAGAATGCCGGGCCGATCACCCGGACGGAGATCGAGAACGCGCTGATGGAAGAGCAGCTGGTCAACTATTTTGAGATCGGCTCCTGTCTGGATGATATCACCCGCCAGCAGCTGGTCACGCTGAAGGAAGACCGCTATTCCATCACCGAAAAAGGACGCAAGGTCGCGCAGGAGCTTGCCTATGACCTGCCCCGCAGTGTGCGGGAGCGCGCGGTGGCGGCGGTTCTGCGCAGCCAGACCTGGGCCCGCAAAGAGGCCGAGTACAGCGCCCGCATCACCGAAAAGCCGGATGGCCACTGCTCCATCCGCTGCACCATCAAGGCACTGGATCAGGAGCTGTTTTGTCTGGACATCGGCACGCCTGACCGGCTGAGTGCCGATCTGGTCAAGAAGCAATTCATCCTCAAGGGCAACGAGATCTATCAGATGCTCATCACCAAACTGACAGAGTAACAAAGAAACGGGGCTGTTGCAAAAACAGTCCCGTTTCTTTTAGTTCCAGCACTCTGCGGCAATCAGTTCCAGCACACTGCCCGCAATGCAGCGGGCCTTATCCGAGATGAGGAAGCAGTTTTCCAGCTCTGCGCGGCGGGGGTCCACATCGGCCACCTTGAACCCTTTGGTCACCGGGTAGCCATCCCGCAGCAGCCCCCGCAGGATGCCGGAGATCTGTGTGGCCACCGGCAGACGCTGGCCGTCTGGCGTTTCGATCTCGGCCACAGCCTCGCCCGCCTCCACAAAATCAGCGATAGAATGCAGGTTGCGGAAGATACCCGCGGCCTGTGCATGGAGCACACGCTCGGCACCATAGCCGCCAATGATGCCCGGCACGCCGGAGTTGGGTGCTGCAGCCCCTTCCCGGATGATGCGGCCCAGCTTGTGGCCGCGCTTGGTCTCCACCACCACGTCCACATCCTGCCCCGCCGCAAAGCCGGGGCCAAGAGCAATGGTCAGCGGAGCCATCTCCCGGGTGGTGCCCAGATTTTTCTTTGCGATGATGGCATCCACCAGAACAGCTGGCCTTGCCTGCAGCAGGCAAGCACCCGTTGGGTCTATCAGGACCGGCACTGCGTTCTGTGCCCAGATGGCATCGGCATCTGCCAGCGTCTCCACCCGGATGCCCCGCATTCCTTCCACAGCGGTCTCGCCTTCGTAAACAGCCTCACAGAGAGACACCTGCCGACGGATGGCGGCGGGATGGGCTGTTTCCAGCACCAGCACCCGCAGGCCAGCCGACCAGAGCCGATGCACAACGCCAGTGGCAAGGTCTCCCCCGCCCCGGACAACGATCAGGTCATCACGCTTCATGGCTCATCCCTCCGGTTCCAGACGCTGCAAAAAGACTTCCATGGAGCCGCCGCAGGCCGCAATGGCCGCGGCATCGCTGGCCCCCTCTGTGGTAAAGGCGGCCAGCCTGCACGGGGCAGCCCCCAGCTCCAGCAATTCCCGCGCCAGCTGCTGGGTGCGGTACTCCATGATGCCGCCGCCCACGCTGCCCACGGCAGAGCCATCGGGCAGGACCAACATCTTGGAGCCTTCCTCCCGTGGTGTAGAGCCATGGCGGCCTACGATGGTCGCCAGCACCGCCGGAGCGGTCTGTTGTTCCAGCGCGGCCAGCAGCGCCGGGGAAAAGCCCTCGGTCTGCTGGCGGCTGTTTTTAACGGAGACGATCTCCGCAAGAATAGAAAGTGCGATCTCCTGTGCGTTTTTTGCGCCAATGGAAAGCCCAATGGGCGCGTGCAGGGCATCAATGCGCTCTTGCGGCAGCCCCAGCTCGGCCAGTTGTGTGTGCACCAGAGCCACGCGTTTCCGGCTGCCCATCATGCCCACATAGGCAGCGGGCTTTTGCAGAATAGAACGCAGGCAGGCAATATCACAGCTATGGGCACGGGTCACAACCACAAAGTATGTTTCCTGCCCGCCGGGGATCTGCGCAAGCCCCTCTGCAAAGGGCAGGCAGAGCACAGCATCGGCCCCGGCCTGACGCAGCTCCTCCGCAAACTCGGGGCGGTCCTCCAGCGCTGTGACCGGCAGGCCCAGCAGCTTTGCCAGCCGCACCACCGACGCTCCCACATGGCCGCCGCCGCAGACCACAAGCTGCGGGGCTGCCCCAAAGCGCTCCACAAAGATGCGCTGTCCGGCTGATTTCAGAATTCCACTGGAGGTCACAGCCGCCAGGCCAGGCAAATGCTCCCCCCAGAACGCAGGCAGTTTCTCCGGCCAGACCGGTGCTGTGTTCCGCAGTAGGACACGTTCCCCCTGCGCCGGGCCTTCCAGCACCGTGGCCAGCAGAAAATCCCCCTCCCGGTCATGGAGTGCATTGAAAAAAGAACGGTTTCCCATCCAATTCTCCTTTATTTGTTATTGTTCTACCACCGCTGCTGCATCATAGGCAGCGGGATCGATGCGGCTCTGCCACAGCTGCCAGTCCTCGGGCGGCATCCGCCACGCAAGGCCGCACCCGGCAGAGAGTTCCCGGGGCAGCGGAATGAGCCGCCCGGGGATGTGTTCCGCTTCGCAGTGTTTTTCCCATGCCATCGCTTCCACTGTGGTGCGGAAGGATAACACGATATAGGGTCTCTTTGCACGCATTATTTATTCCTCCGCAAGGCTGCGCACCGCACAGGCAGCGGCAAGCGCCTCCTGCCGGGTGTTGGTGTGGGAGAAGCTGAACCGCACCACGCCCTGCTCCACGGTGCCCAGCGCCTTGTGCATCAACGGAGCGCAGTGCGCACCGGCCCGCACACAGATGCCGTACTCTTCCCAGAGCGCATCCGCCACCCGGGCGGAATCCTCGCCCGCCAGGTTCAGTGAGACGATGGGCGCACGCGGCGCAGTGAAGTCACCATAGAGCCGCACACCGGGAATTTCCCGGACAGTTTCATAAAACAGGCGTGCAAGCGCATTTTCTTTTGTTTCCAACGCTTCCACGCCCTGCGTCAGGAGCCAGCGCACCCCGGCCCCCAGCCCGGCGATTCCCGGCACATTCAGCGTTCCGGCTTCCAGAGCGGTGGGCATTTCGTCGGGGTGGCGTTCATCAAAGCTGTGGACTCCGCTGCCGCCCACCACAAAGGGGGCAACCTGCAGCCCGGGCCGGACATACAGCCCGCCGGTGCCCTGCGGGCCCAGCAGCGCCTTGTGCCCGGTAAAGCAGAGCACATCGATCCCCAGTGCCTGCACATCCACCGGCATGGCACCCGCTGTCTGGGCGGCATCCACGAGAAACAACAGGCCGTGCTTTTTTGCAAAAGCGGATACGAACGCCAGGTCCGTGCGGTTTCCGGTGACATTGGAAGCACCGGTCACAACCACTCCCCTGGTGTTGGGACGGAGCAGCTGCTCAAACTGCGCATAGCAGAGCACACCGTTTGCGTCCACATCCACAAAGCTCACCTCAACCCCCTGCCTTTGGAGGCGGTAGAGGGGCCGCAGGACGGAATTGTGCTCACAGACCGTGGTGATGACATGATCCCCCGGGCCAAAGAGGCCGTTGATGGCCGTGTTCAGTGCCTGGGTCGCATTGGATGCAAAGGCGATGCAGGCCGGGCCTTCGGCGTGGAAGAGCCGAGCCAGCGCTTCCCGGGTCTCGTAGACGATGCGGGAGGCGTGCAGGGTGGGCGCATGGGCTCCACGGCCCGGGTTGCCCGCTGTCTGCAAAGCATCCAGCATCGCCTGCCCCACCTCCGGGGGCTTGTACAAGGTGGTTGCGGCGTTATCAAGGTAGATCACGGCTTGACCACGTTCCCGGCGTTCAGCATCTTTTCAGCGATGACATACATATTGGTCACGCCGCCCACGGCCAGCTTCTCCGTTATGTCGTAGTAGTTCAGGCAGGTGCCGCAGGTCAGGATCTCCACACCCTCAGCCTCCAGTGCCTTCAGGTCTTCCAGCATGGGCGAACCCTCACAGGTCAGGGATGCGCCGCCGTTATAGAAGAGGATCGTCTTGGGCAGCTTGTCCTGCTGGGTCAGGGAGAACACGAAAGCCTTGAGCAGGGTCTTGCCCAGCTCCTCGGCCCCCTCCCCCATCTTGTCGGACGCGATGACCACCACTGTATCGGTGCGGGCATCCGGGATGCAGGTTTCCGCTTCTGCCTGCTGTTTCACCTTGCCCGGCACAGCGGTTTCCGCAGCAGGCGTGTCCTTGATGGTAAAGCGGACACGGTATTCCTGCTCGGCCAGTTTTTCGGAGCTGGACAGATAGCCCTTCTGCTGGGCCATCTTGGTCAGGTTCTGGACAGCGATCTCATTGTCCACCAGCACTTCCACCTCGCCGGGGCCGTGCAGCTCTGCAATGGCCTTTTTGGCCTTGACCACGGGCAGCGGACAGGCATCTCCACGGGCATCGATCTTGATCATCGGTTGTTCCTCCCTCATTCGTATGTTACTGTAATCTCCGGTGTCTGCTTTTCCCCAATGGTGCCCACGATTTTTGCGGGCAGACCCGCCGCCTGCAGCTCTGCTTCCAGGGCAGCGGCATCCTGCGGGGCCACGGCAAACAGCAGGCCGCCGGAGGTCTGGGGATCAAACAGGATCTCTTCCATCGGGAAGGGCACTTTCTCAAACCGGACAAAGGGCCCGGTGTGGTTGCGGTTGCGCTGACCGGCGGCGGTGTACAGGCAGGCATCTGCGGCCTCCCACGCACCGGGCAGCACCGGCACCGCATGGGCATCAATGACGCAGGAGAGCTTCTCCCCCATCATCTCGTGCAGATGGCCCAGGAAGCTGAACCCGGTCACATCCGTGGCGGCGTGCACCTCGTACCTGCGTGCGATCTCTGCCGCCGTTTTGTTCAGGGTGGTCATGGAACGGACGGCGGCTTCCATCTGCTCCGGAGCGGCTTCGCCCACCCGGTTGGCGGTGCAGATCAGCCCCACGCCAAGCGCCTTGGTCAGAAGAAGCTTGTCGCCCGGGCGGCCGGTATCGTTGGCCGTCAGGCGGTGCGGGTCTACAAGACCGGTCACCGACAGGCCGTACTTCACGCCGGTATCGGCAATGGAGTGCCCACCCGCCAGCGTACCCCCGGCTTCGGCCACCTTTTCGGCACCGCCGCGCAGGATCTCCCCCAACACATTCAGATCCATGCTCTCGGGGAAGCAGACAAGATTCAGTGCCGTTTTGACCTCACCGCCCATGGCGTAGACATCGCTCAGGGCATTGGTCGCGGCGATCTGCCCGAAGGTATAGGGGTCATCGACCATCGGCGGGAAGAAATCCACCGTCTGCACCAGAGCAATGTCCTCGGTGATGCGGTAGACGGCAGCATCGTCCCGGCTGTCGTAGCCAACCAGAAGGTCGGGGTCTTTTTCGCCCCGGGGCAGCTTTTCCAGAATGCGGCTCAGTACCCCGGCACCCAGCTTGGCGGTGCATCCGCCGCCGGTGCAGAAGACAATGGGGCCTTGTTCTGCCATTTCATGCACGCTCCCTTTCATCAAAATAAGTCAACACGCCCTGCACCTCATATTTTTTGCGCAGGAGCGCGAGGGTCTGTTCTCCGGCAGCAATGCGGGCGGGGGCATCCGCCTGATTGAGCACCACAGAAAAACGGCGGTTCCCTACCAGTTTTCGTCCCCCCTGCTCGCTGGCCAGCAGCCTTGCCAGCAGCTCCGGGGTCAGAAGCGTTTCGGGGGCAGCGCCCAGCAGGGCGCAGGCCTGCTCCAGCCGGAAGCAGACCTCCAGCAGAGGTCTGCCCAGCGCGGACAACCCTGCCACGGCCAGCACGATATCGCTTTCCGGCAGCAGCACCGGTTCATGGGCCGACGGAACTTTGCAGGGCATCCGTTTTGCACCGTCCGCTTCCAGAAGAACCATATCTGCCTGTGCCATCCAGCAGGTCAGCTGCTCCGGCGGCAGGGCGGTCAGCTTGCCCTGCTCTGCCGGGACACCGGCCACGGCATATCGCCCTGCCGCCCAGAGGGACGCAAGAGCGGCTTCATCTGCGGCATAATTCTCCCCGGGCTGCCGGATGTGGGTGGTGGTGCTCACCAGCACCCGCCAGCCTTTGGCGGCACAATGCCGGGCAAAGGCATAGAGCAGGGTGGTTTTTCCGCCGCCGCCCACCAGCGAGACTACATGGCCCTTTTCAGCCAGAAACGGAAATTGTTTTTCCGGAAGCATCAGCGGTTTTCTTCCACCGCCATGGCGACCTGCTCCGGGGTGATGGGCAGCTCGTAGAAGCGGGTGCCGATGGCATTGTAGATGGCATCCGCGATGGCGGGCAGCGGGGTGTTGATGACCACCTCACCGATGGATTTTGCACCAAACGGGCCGTTGGGCTCGTAGCTGCTCTCAAACTCCACCCGGATGTGGCCGATGTCCACACGGGCGGGGATCTTATACTGCATAAAGGAGTTCTCCATCGGCCAACCCTTGGCATCGTAGGTGATGTTCTCGGTCAGGGCCATGCCGATGCCCTGCAGGATGCCGCCCTCAGCCTGCACACGGGTCAGGTTGGGGTTGATGGGGGTGCCGCAGTCCACGCAGGCGGCATAATCCACCACCTTGACTTCACCGGTCTCCTTGTCCAGCTCAATTTCAGCCGCGCCGACCATGTAGGGCGGGGGCGAAAGGGGCGAGGTGTGGGTCTCGGTGATCTCCAGCGGCACCATGTGGCCGAACTGGGAGGCGAATGCCACCTCAGAGAGAGAGACCCTCTTCTCCGGGTCTGCGTTCAGGGAAATGAACTTGCCGTCAAAATCCACGGCATCTTCGGTCGTCTGGAGCAGCTCCGCGCCCAGCTTGCAGATCTGGCCGCGCAGCCGGAGGGCGCACTTCTCCACTGCCTTGCCGGTGACATAGGTGGTAGAGGAAGCGTAGGAGCCGGAGTCATAGGGCGAGGTATCGGTATCCGCGCCAAAGACGGTGATATTGTCCAGGTCACAGTCCAGCACCTCGGCGGCGATCTGAGCCAGCGTGGTGTCACAGCCGGTACCCATATCGGCAGCGCCGATGATGAGGGAGTAGAATCCGTCATCGTTTACCTTGAGGGTGGCACTGCCCACATCCATGCCGGAAATGCCGGAGCCCTGCATGGCCATGCCCATGCCCACGGCGCGCACCTTGCCATTGCCAAGGTCGCGCACAGGGTACTTGTTGTCCCAGTCGATCATCTCGTGGACTTTTTTCAGGCAGCGATCCAGCGCGCAGCTGGTGTTCACAGCGCCGTAATAGGCGGGCATTACATCGTCCTCTTTGACGATGTTCATTTCACGGATCTTGAAGGGGTCCATGTGGAGCCTGGCAGCCAGCTCGTTGACAGCAGATTCCACCGCAAACAGGCCCTGGGTCGCACCATAGCCGCGGTACGCACCGGCAGACATGTGGTTGGTGTAGACCACGTCGCTGACAAAACGGAAGGCTTCGGCCTTGCCGTACAGCGGGATGGACTTGTGGCCGGAAAGGCCCACCGTTGTGGGGCCGTGCTCGCCGTAGGCACCGGTGTTGGACAGGGTGTAGAGGTCGATACCCTTCACAATGCCGTCCTTGGTGGCACCCAGACGGACGTGCATTTCCATCTCGTGGCGGGGCGAAGATGCGGTCTGGCTCTCTTCGCGGGTGAAGATCAGCTTGCAGGGCTTCTTTGTCTTCCAGGTAACAAAGGCCGGATAGATGGCCGAGACCGCTGTCTGCTTGGCACCAAAGCCGCCGCCGATGCGGGGCTTGATGACGCGGATCATGGATTTGGGGATGTGCAGGGCGTTTGCCACATTGCGGCGGGTATGGAACACGATCTGGGTCGAGCTGAGGATGTTCAGCCGCCCGTACAGATCCATCCAGCAGCAGGTGCGGAAGGTCTCCATCATGGCCTGCTGGCAGGCCTTGGTGTGGTAAACACGGTCGATGACAACATCGCACTTTGCCAGCACGGCATCGATGTCGCCGTCGCCGCACGCATCGTGGGCACAGAGGTTGCGCTTGTTATCGGCACCCACAGGACTCAGGCTCTCCCAGTTGTCCTCCGGGTGGACAAGGATGGGGTTGTCCTTCGCAGTGTGGAAATCCAGCACCGGCTCCAGCACCTGATACTCCACCTTGATGAGCTTCATGGCTTTCTCGACACACTTCTCATCCTTGCCCACAACAATGGCCACCACGTCCCCCACAAAGCGGACGTGGCGGTCAATGACCAGGCGGTCGTAGGGGCTGGCTTCGGGGTAGGTCTGGCCGGCCTGCGTGTAGCGGCGGGCGTTCTGATCCACATCCTCCCAGGTGAAGATGGCCTCGATGCCGGGCACCTTTTTGGCCACGGACGTGTCGATGCGCTCCACCATGGCGTTGGCATGGGGCGAACGGTACAGCTTGACGATCAGGCAGTCTGCCGGGGCCAGATCATCCATGTAAACGGGCTTGCCGGTCACAAGCTGCATGGCATCTTTTTTGCGGAATGCTTTGTTGACGTTTTTCATTCGGCACCCTCCTGTTTTGCTTTCTTCCAGGCGAGGAAATTCTGGATGCCCCGCAGCTGACCCTCGTAGCCGGAGCAGCGGCAGAGGTTGCCCGCGAGATATTCCTTGATCTCCTCCTCAGTGGGGTATTCCTTTTCCCGGAAGAGGGCGAGAGCGTTCATAATAAAGCCCGGGTTGCAGAAGCCGCACTGCTCCGCACCCTGATCGGCGATAAAAGCACCGAACTCAGCAGCCTCCTCCTGCAGGCCCTCCAGCGTGGTCACCCTGTGGCCGTCGGCACGGGCTGCCAGCACAGAGCAGGACAGCACCGGCACATCGTCCAGAAAGACGGTGCACAGGCCGCAGTTGGAGGTCTCACAGCCGCGCTTGACACTGTAACAGCCGTGTGCGCGGACAAAATCGATGAGCAGGGTGTCCGGTGCGGCCTCTGCCGTGACTTTGGTTCCGTTCAGAATAATATTCACCTGCATCTTGTCTCACCTGTTCCCTTCCAATTTCAGCACAGCGCGCTTGACCAGCACCCCGGCCAGATGATTGCGGTATTCCGCACTGCCGCGCATGTTGCTCTCCGTCCGGATGTTTGCCCGCACCTCAGCGGCAAAGCGGGCGGCGGTCAGCTCCGGCGTTTCGACGGCATTGGGCTGCAGGGTATACAGCACTGCCTTGCCGGGCCGGGCACCAATGGCGACCCGGAAGCCCCCGGCTGTTTTTGCGGCGGCACAGGTCAGCACCGGGAAATCCGTCTGGCTGTTGCGCACCGACTGATAGCAGAATGCTGCCTGCTCTTTCGGCACGATGACCCGCACCAGGATATCCCTGTCGTACGGGCGCTGGGCATACTCCGAAAGCGGCACGATGCCGCCCTTGTAGAGCTCCACCGAAGCGTTCAGGGCCAGGAACATGGTCAGAACATCGGAAAAGCCAAAACGGCTGTAAATGCTGCCGCCCACGGTGGCAAGGTTGCGCAGCTGCACACCCACAATGTGGCGCACAGATTCCCGCACAGCGCCCTCCGTGTAGGCATTGAGCCCCTCGTGGAGCTCGATCTGCCGCAGGGGCACCATGGCCCCGATGGAAAAGCCCTCGGCCGTTTCCTCAATTTTGTCCAGCCCAAGGCCCGACAGGTCGATGGCGGTGCCGACATTGATGTTCTCCATCTTGAGCCAGATCATGCCGCCGATGACCCGATTGTTTCGCTTCTGGTTGAGCTGCCAGGCTTCCTCGAGGCTTTCGGCCCGTTTGTATTCCCGGATCGTCATCATACGCAGTACCTCTCTTTTTTCGATTGCTACTTTTATTTTATCACAAAATCCCTTATAATGCCACTGGAAAGACTGCCGCAGATCCGGCAGGTTCAGGAGGAATGATTTTATGGCAGAGTTGTGCAGAAAAAACGCCCGCCTTCCGGTGGGGTGCGTCATCATGGCATCGGGGCTGGCCCGGCGGTTCGGCTCCAACAAGCTGCTGGCCGATTTCGGGGGCCGCCCCCTGCTCTGCCGGGCGCTGGAGGTCACCGCCACCCCCGCCCTTGCCGCCCGGGTGGTCGTGACCCGCTCTGCCGAGGTCAAGGCCCTGTGTGACGCACAGGCCGTTCCCTGCCTGCTCCACAGCCTGCCGGGCCGGAACGACACTGTTCGGCTGGGGCTGGAGGCTCTGCTGGAGCAATGCCCCGGTCTTGCAGGCTGCATCTTCCTGCCCGGAGATCAGCCCCTGCTGCAGCGGGAGACGCTGGAAGCGCTGATCACTGCTTTTGCCCAGACACAAAAAGAAACAGAGCGGGCGATCTTCCGGCTGGGAGCCCGGGCCACACATGGCCCGGACACCGTTGTCGGAAGTCCCGTTCTGTTTGGATGCGGATATTTTCCCGCTCTGCGCACCCTGCCCGAGGGCAAGGGCGGCAGTGTTGTGCTCAAGGCTCACCCTGAGCAGGTACAGATCGTTTACGCCCAGCGGCGGGAAGAACTGCTGGATGCAGATACGCCGGAAGCTCTGGAGGAGCTCTCCGCCATTGCAGCGCAATGGTGCGTCCCCTGACAGGAGAGGCAAGGGCACTTCTTGGCTCCCCTGTCAGGGGAGCTGTCACCGAAGGTAACTGAGAGGTTTATTCGGCCTTATCGTCCTTGGGCAGCAGCACATTCAGCACAATGGCCACAAAGGCTGCGGGCACGATGCCGCTCTCGCCGCAGATCAGCTGGAAGAACTGGGGGGTGTGTGCCAGGATGCTGGCATTGGCACCCATGCCGTAACCCACGCCCAGTGCAACGGAAACGATGGTCAGGGTGCGCGGGGTCATCTTTTCCTTGGTAATGAGCTGGATGCCGGACACCACGATGGAAGAGAACATCATCACGGCAGCACCGCCCAGAACGGCCTGCGGCATGATGGAGACCAGTGCGCCCAGCTTGGGGATCAGGCCGCAGAGGATCAGGAAGATGGCACCGGTAGCCAGTGCACCGCGGTTGACGACCTTGGTCATGGAAACCAGACCCACATTCTGGCTGAAGGAGGTGTTGGGCAGAACGCCGAAGCAGGCGGCAAAGGAAGAGCCCAGGCCGTCGCAGATAACACCGCCGGACAGCTCCTTATCAGTGGCCTCACGGCTCATGCCGCCCTCCATCACGCCGGAGATATCGCCCACGGTCTCCACAGCGGTGACGATGAACATGATCAGCACGGGCAGGATGGCGCGCATATCAAAAACGATCTTGACGGGAACCAGCTTGGGGATGGCAAACCAGTCGGCCTGTGCCACCTTGCTCCAGTTCAGCACCCATGCCTTGGTGAACTCCACACCCTCGGCAGTGACACCGGTGGTGGGCAGGACAAAGCCCATGATAAAGGCTGCCAGATAGCCCGCCACAATGCCGATGAGGATGGAGGAAGAACTCAGGAAGCCCGTGGTCCAATGCTTGAAGAACAGGATCACCACCAGCACGAACACGGCCAGCAGCAGGTTTTCCGCGGAACCAAAGTCCTTGGCTGCGTTGCCGCCGCCAAAGGAGTTGACACCCACGGAGATCAGGGACAGACCGATGGACAGCACCACCGTGCCGGTGACCACCGTGGGGAAGAACTTGCGCAGGGGCTTGAGGAAGAAGCCCAGCACAGTCTCGAACAGGCCGCCCAGAATGGAAGCGCCCATGATGGCACCGTAGGCCAGCACACCGCCGCCCATGGAAGCAGCCACACTGTTGAACACGCCCAGGAAGCCGGAGCTGGTACCCATGATAATGGGAACCTGACCGCCCACAGGGCCGATGGAGAACAGCTGCACCAGCGTGACCACACCGGCCACGAACATGGCGTTCTGCAGCAGGCTGACCTGCAGGTCAGCAAACTCACCGCCTGCAAGGCCGCAGGCACTGGTGATGATAAGAAGCGGGGTCAGGTTGCCCACGAACATGGCAAATACATGCTGCAGGCCCAGCGGGATGGCCTGGCGAAGGGGCATCTTGGCATCAAACTGGTATGCGCCCTTCTCCAACTCGATATTTTTGATCATAACTTCTCCTTTATCTAAAAGGCTTTTTTACACGACAAAAATTATTATAGCAGAGCCTTTCTCAAATTGGGAGAGGTCCGGGATGTTTTTTGTTCATTTTTAGTTCATAAGTCATACTTTAACCTTAAATTGTTCTTCTGTGAAGTACAAAATCAGATGGATCAGCCCCCTGCTCCCGGCACCAGAAGCCTCTGAGGCGCATCAATGGCCGTGGTGCCCTCTGCAAGGTCGTTGGCGGCAAGCATCTGGGCCGGGGAGACATGGAACCGCCTGGCGATGGCAAACAGCTCCTCCCCCGCCTGTGCATAATAGATGCGCAGGCTGATCTCCGGGTCTGCCGGGGTCAACGGCTCTCCCAGCGTGATGGAGCCCACACAGGTGTTTCCGCTCCGCTGTAGGATGGCTCCTTCTGCCTTGACGGAAAGGTTGACCTCCAGTGTGCCGTTTGCGCAGACACAGCGCAGGTCCTCGGCACGGAGCCAGCACTCCGGGATCAGCTCCGCGTCCGAGGGCAGCTCCCGCCCCAGCGGCAGGGCAAGCTCCAACACCTTTTCATAGCTTTCCAGCTCTGAAAGGCTGTTCTCCCCAAAGGCAGTCACAGTCACCCGGCTGGTCAGATCCCAGTTGTTTTCCCTGTATGCCAGCAGGGCCGGGCCAAAGGAGGCAAAGCAGGCCAGAATTTTAGCCCCAGCGTCCGGCAGAGGGCCGGAGCCGGTCAGGGTCACGGTCTCATCCAGGGTGCAGGCCAGCGATTCCGTCTGTACCGTCTGCGGGGTCTGTTCTGTCTCAAATTTCGTGGAGAAGGCATCCGCCACGCACTGCAGCTGGTAGGGCCTCCATGCCCGCAGACGCAGCATCAGGGTGACGGTCAGGCGGCTGGGTGCATCCCCTTCTCCCTCCGTGAGCGTAAAGCCCACCGGCTCGGCCACGCAGAGGCAGCGGCAGTCCTCGCTCAGGCCGTCCACATCCAGCACCTGATTGAAGTTCAGGTTCACGCTCTGGCTCTGCAGTGCCGGGTCGCCCTCGGCACGCCAGGCACAGGAAACGACCAGCACGCCCTTGGCAACGGCTTTCCCGTTCAGGAGCTTGAGGTCTCCGACAGAGGCATTGCCGCTGAGGTCCAAAACGGCGGCGGGCGGCGTGGGAAAGCGGATCTCGCCCTCGACCGTGACCAGCTTTTCCAGCACAGCGGCACGCCGTACCCCGGAAAGGGTGACCAGTTTCTGCTCCACCCCGCCATCCGACAAAGCCGTGATGACATCGGTTTTGACCTGCGTATGCACCGATACCACCAGCCCATACGCCCCCCGCACCTCGATGCGGCGCGGGTTGACGGTGCGGCAGTTCAGATATTCGGTCTGGCCCTCCACCTGCACGGCCCATGCCGTGAAGACGAACTCCGGCAGATCCAGCAGCTTGGTAAAAGGGAGCTTCTGCTCGGTCTGGCACAGACCCGTCCCCTCTTCCCCCTGATAATAGACCACACAGCGCAGATATCCCTCCAATTGCAGTTTGCCGGGCTGCAGCCGCTTTTGCAGCACCACCGGCCTGACAAAGCACTTGACCAGCTTGAACACCGGTGGCAGATAATCAGAGATCAGGATCTCTGTTTCCAGCGGCAGCTCTGCCTTGAGGGTACAGTTTGTCCCAGCCGCCGGCAGGGCATCCCGAAAGATCTTCAACTCCATGGTACGCGCTCCTTTCCTGTCCGCTCTTGGTGTCATTTTATTCCGGGAACAGGCAGGATAGAACGAAGCGCTTTTCCGGGGATGCAAAAAGCCGCCGCACAGCGTTTCCACTGCGCGGCGGCCTTATCACAATCAGGGTTCAGGGAAAATCAGGTGCTTATTCAGCAGCCTTGGCAGCCTCGATCTGCTTGATCAGCTCGGGAACGACCTTGAACAGATCGCCCACGATGCCGTAGTCAGCAACACCGAAGATGGGTGCGCTCTCGTTCTTGTTGACGGCGATGATGCACTCGGAATCCTGCATACCAGCGGTGTGCTGGATGGCACCGGAAATGCCCAGTGCAACATAGATCTTGGGGTGGACCGTCTTACCGGTCTGACCGACCTGATGGTCAGCGGTCATCCAGCCTGCATCGGTAACGGCACGGGAAGCACCCACAACGCCGCCGCCCAGTGCAGCAGCCAGCTGCTCAGCCAGCTCGATGCCCTTGTTGACATCCTTGCTGATGCCGCGGCCAACAGAGACGATGACATCGGCACCGATCAGATCGACCAGCTTCTCAGCAGCCTTCTCGACGCTCAGGACCTCGGTCTTGATGTCGGCAGCGGACAGCTCGAAAGCGGGCTTCACGATCTGGCAGGCATCTGCCTTGGCCTGATCGAAGGGAGCCTTCTTCATAACGCCGGGACGCACGGTGGACATCTGGGGACGGAAGCGGGGGCAGATGATGGTAGCCATCAGATGGCCGCCGAATGCGGGACGGGTCATCTTCAGGTTGCGGTCTTCCATATCGAACTTCTGCTTGGACAGGTCGATGGTGGAGCTCTCCTTCAGGAAGTCGATGTACTTTGCAGTGTCGATATCCAGGTGGGTAGCATCAGCGGTCAGGCCGGTGTGCAGGCGGGCTGCGCAGCGGGGACCCAGATCGCGGCCAATGTTGGTAGCACCGATCAGCAGGACCTCGGGCTTGTACTCGTTGACCATGTCGCAGACGACCTTGGCGTATGCGTCCGTGGTGTAATCCTTCAGCAGGGGGCTGTCGCAGACCATGACCTTATCAGCGCCATAGCCGCCCAGCTCCTTGGCAATGCCGTCCACGTTATCGCCCAGCAGCAGGCCGGTGACTTCGCAGTTCAGCTCATCAGCCAGCTTG
>ULQA01039624.1_pt1 | contig 30820 bp, 29 predicted proteins | sample 1954001 | NCBI WGS metagenome assembly ULQA01 (sample SAMEA4835643, study PRJEB28245) | human gut metagenome | biome: gut microbiome; material: fecal sample | place: Denmark | collected 2008 | reverse complement strand
AAGAGGAACAATGCCTCGTAATGCGCGCCCCCCGCCGGCGCTTCGCCCAGTTCGGCGGCAATTGTGGCGGGAATCGTGCGCAAAGGTTCCAAAATGCTATGGGGAATTACGGCAGCGTTTCCCGTCACCATCAGCACCGCCATCGTTTCGCCGACAGCACGGCCGATGCCCAGGACAACCCCGGACGTAATACCTGATATGGAATAAGGTATCACCACCTTATATATGGTCTGCCACTGTGAAGCGCCAAGCGCCAGACTGGCTTCGCGCATGGCTCGCGGACAGTTGCGCATGGCATCCTCCGTCACCGTGATAATGGTAGGCAACGCCATGATGGCGAGCACGATACTTCCTGCCAGTCCGCTCTCGCCGACAGGCAAATCGAACACTCTCTGCAGCAAAGGCACTATCACAATCAACCCGAAGAAACCGTAAACAACGGAAGGAATACCGCTCAGCAGTTCTATCACCGGCTTCATCAGATTCCGTATCTTATGGTCAGCCACCTCGGACATATAAACGGCTACCGCCAGTCCGAACGGCAAGGCTATGAGAATGGCGAAAAGGCTTACCCACAACGTACCCGTTATCAATGGTAAGAAGCCGAACTGGGGAGCAGGTGTAGCCGTAGGAAACCACTCGGCTCCCGCAAAGACGTCTTTCAGCGAAATGGTGTTGTCCCGCAGCAAATGAACGGAGTCAGGACGGACAATGAACTGCCTCGGCACAAAAGCCACGATGCCCGGCGTGCGTTCCACCAAGTCCGTGATGCATGCGCCTGCATTTTCGTAAGATGCTCCCAACTGTTCTTCCGTATAATACCGTGTAACATCTTCCAAACGAAAAAGCCGGATAGGGAGATTCTCCCCACCGACTTCCCGCCAATTTGTTATCTCTTCATCGAAAACATCCTTTATCTGTACCGGAGTAAGTTCACTTACCTTATTGTCCTTATTTAATGCCAAGACATACCCCTCTTCGATTACCCGGCTATGGAACAGCCCCACCGCTTCGGAAAAGAGGAATAAGACGATAAGCACAATAGTAAGACTTGTTACAAAACCGCTACAAGCCAATATGCCCTCTATAATTTTCTCAAAAACTTTTTTCATATTGCCTACTTTTTTCTGTGCGCAAAGAAAGGGGGTAGATATTAAGGCAGTGTGACTATCATTTGAAAGAAATGTTTCAAACATATTACAAATCTGTTACAATAAACACAGACCCGCCGTATGTAACAACTTTGTAACATGCGTTGTTTTAATTTGCAGCGAAATAAAAACAGCGGGAACATACCTCCATACACTATTGTTGTTTAAGTATCGTCCCAAAAACATTAGAATATGATGAAGCATTTATTTCTGACCATCTTCGCATTGGTATTTGCCGCTACCGACATTCAGGCGCAGCGCATCAAAGGCAGCGACACCGTTCTGCCCATCGCACAGCAAACCGCCGAACGCTTTATGACATTGAATCCCAATGCCCGCGTCACCGTCACCGGAGGCGGAAGCGGGGTAGGCATTTCCGCCTTGCTGGATGAAACGACCGACATCGCAATGGCTTCCAGAGGCATCAAATTCAGCGAGAAGATGAAAGCGAAAGCAGCCGGAGAAGAACTGGAAGAAATACCGGTAGCCTATGATGCGCTGGCCGTTGTCGTACACCCGTCCAATCCCGTAAAGCAGCTCACCCGCCGACAGTTGGAAGATATCTTCCGCGGTAAAATCACCAATTGGAAGCAAGTAGGCGGAGACGACCGCAAAATAGTGGTCTACTCGCGTGAGACCTCTTCCGGCACATACGAATTCTTTAAAGAAAGCGTACTGAAAAACAAGAATTACATGAGCAGCAGCCTTTCCATGCCCGCCACCGGAGCCATCATACAATCCGTCAGCCAAACGCGCGGAGCCATTGGCTATGTGGGTCTTGCCTATGTATCGCCCCGCATCAAGACCCTTGCCGTATCTTACGACGACAAGCACTTTGCTGCTCCCACCCTGGAAAACGCCATCAATAAAACTTATCCCATCGTACGCCCGCTATATTATTATTACAATAAGAAAAGCGCCGGCCTTGTAGACCCGCTGTTACAGTTCGTATTGTCACCCGCCGGCCAAGAAATCATTAAAAAGAGCGGATACATTCCTATAAACGAAGAATGAAAAATGAATAATGAATAATGCAGAATGAAAAACGAAGAATGAGGAGCGAGAAATTCTTCATTCTTCATTCTTCATTCTTCATTATTTTGCGCTATCTTTGCGCCACTATACGAATAATAATAGCATTATGGCAGAAATAAAAAGCGAAGAAACAAGCGAAAAGAAGAGCCTGAACTTCATTGAACAAATAGTAGAGAACGACTTGAAAGAAGGTAAAAACGACGGAAAAGTACAGACACGTTTTCCGCCGGAACCCAACGGTTATCTTCACATCGGACATGCCAAAGCCATTTGCCTGGATTTTGGTATTGCCGCCGCACATGGCGGTGTCTGCAACTTGCGTTTCGATGATACCAACCCCACCAAAGAAGACGTGGAGTACGTAGAGGCTATCAAGGAAGATATTCAATGGCTGGGCTACCGGTGGGGCAACGAATACTATGCTTCCGACTATTTCCAACAGCTATGGGACTTCGCCATCCGCCTCATCAAAGAGGGTAAAGCGTATATCGACGAGCAGACATCCGAACAGATCGCCGCTCAAAAAGGTACTCCTACCCAACCCGGAGTAGAAAGCCCGTACCGTAACCGCCCCATTGAAGAGACTCTCGACCTGTTCCAAAAAATGAACATCGGAGAGATTGAAGAAGGCGCCATGGTGCTCCGTGCCAAGATTGACATGGCAAGCCCCAACATGCACTTCCGCGACCCGATTATCTATCGCGTCGTGAAACATCCGCACCACCGTACGGGTACTACCTGGAAAGCTTACCCGATGTACGACTTCGCTCACGGACAAAGCGACTACTTCGAAGGTGTAACCCACTCCTTGTGTACACTGGAATTCGTTCCCCACCGTCCGTTGTACGACCTCTTTGTAGATTGGGTAAAAGAAGGCAAGGACCTGAACGACCACCGTCCTCACCAGTACGAATTCAACAAGCTCAACCTGAGCTATACGCTCATGAGCAAGCGCAACCTGCTGACTTTGGTGAAAGAAGGCCTTGTCAACGGCTGGGACGACCCCCGTATGCCGACTATCTGCGGTTTCCGCCGTCGCGGCTATTCACCCGAGTCCATTCATAAGTTCATCGATAAAATCGGTTATACCACCTACGATGCCCTCAATGAATTTGCCTTGCTGGAGAGTGCCGTACGCGAAGACTTGAACGCACGCGCCACCCGCATATCCGCAGTATTGAATCCGGTGAAGCTTGTCATCACCAATTATCCGGAAGGACAGGTTGAGGAAATGGAAGCCGTCAACAACCCGGAACGTCCGGAAGAGGGCAGCCACAACATCGAATTCAGCCGCGAGCTGTGGATAGAACGCGACGATTTCATGGAAGATGCTCCGAAGAAATATTTCCGCATGACTCCCGGACAGGAAGTTCGCCTGAAAAGCGCGTACATCGTGAAGTGTACCGGCTGCAAGAAGAACGATGCAGGAGAAATCACAGAAGTATACTGCGAATACGACCCCGACAGCAAAAGCGGCATGCCCGGCGCTAACCGCAAAGTAAAAGGCACGATTCACTGGGTGAGCTGCGCACACTGCCTGCAAGCCGAAGTCCGCCTTTACGACCGGTTGTGGAAAGTGGAAAATCCGCGCGACGAACTGGCAGCCATCCGCGAAGAAAAGAATTGCGATGCGCTGACCGCCATGAAGGAAATGATAAATCCGGATTCTCTGAACGTATTGCCATGCTGCTATATCGAGAAATTTGCCGCCGGCATGAAGCCCCTCTCCTACCTGCAGTTCCAGCGCATCGGTTACTTCAATGTAGACCGCGACTCTACACCGGAGAAAATGGTGTTCAACCGTACCGTAGGCTTGAAAGATACTTGGGGGAAAATTAACAAATAATATAACATTAATGAGTAAAAAGAACCTGTTGTCCGGAAGAGACAAGGAATTGCAAGAACTTGCAGAACAATATGAAGCAGCGAAAGCTGAGAACAAACCTATCTATCTGGATGCAGACGATTTAGCCGACCTTGCCGACTGGTATGCCATGCACAGAAAAAACAGCCAGGCTACCGAAGTCGTAGAATACGGGCTGAGCTTACACCCCGGCAGTACGCCTCTGTTGGTAGAGCAGGCTTATCTCTTCATGGACGCCCGGGAAAGGGATAAGGCCAAACAAGTGATAGAGGAAATAACCGAAGATTATTCCTCGGAAGTAAAAGTGCTTAAAGCCAATATTCTCTTAGGCGAAGGCAAAATAGATGAAGCGGAACAACTCCTTGACTCCATAGAAGACAAAGAGGACTTGGCCAACATCGTGGACGTATCCTATATGTATATTGATATGGGGTATCCCGATAAGGCTGTACCATGGCTGACAAGGGGATTGGAAAAATATGCCGAGGAAGAAGAGTATCTGGCCGTAACAGCCGACTGTTTCCTGGCACAAGGTCTGAAGGATAAAGCCGAAATGTTCTATAACAAGCTGATAGACAAGAATCCTTATTCAGCCCCTTATTGGTTCGGACTGGCACGTTGCTATTTCGAACAGCAACTGTTTGACAAAGCCATTGAGGCGTGCGACTATGCAATCGTGTCAGATGAAGAATTTGCCGATGCCTATATGATGAAAGGACATGCTTTCTATCAACTTGGAAATGAAGAAAGCGCGCTTGAAAATTATACTCTGGCAGAAAAATACAAAGCCGTCAGCCCCAATTTCCTTCATATGTTCATCGGATTCAATGAAATATCCAAAGGACACTGGGAAGAAGGGTACCGGCATCTTGAATTGGTCATACACAGTAAAGATACCGACTCAACGATGTTGCCGTCTTTATATGCGCATGTAGCGATTTGCCTCTATAACTTAGGCGAAAAGCGTCAGGCCGACCTGTTTTTCAAGAAAGCCCATGAGATAGGCCCGAAAGATGCAGAGCCCTATCTGATTGAGGGAGGTATGTATATGGAAAAAGGAGATTTCGACAAGGCTGTAAAGAAATGGGCTTTGGCTTTAGAGTGTGCCCCGTGTGCCGATACTTGGAATGAAATCGGCATGAGCAGCATGGAAACGGGCCATATACAATATGCCCAAACGGCTTTTGAGCAGGTTAAGAAACTGGAGCCCGACTTCGAGAATATCAACGAGAAGCTGACCGCCCTTTATCTGTTACTTGACGACATGGAGAACTTCCTAAAGTACAACCAGCTTTGCGCACACCCGTTTCAGGCAAAAGACCTGGAAAACATGCTGGATTTGCTGGATTGTAAAAACCGGGATGAAATGATAAAAAGAGTGAAAGAGATATTTGGCGGGTCAGGTTTATTTTAAAGACATAAACAAATTATTAATCACAAGTATTATATATGGAATCATCTGCAGAACTTATCAAATGGGTTTTAGAAAATCTGAATTATTGGGTAGTTACCATCTTCATGACTATCGAAAGTTCATTTATCCCATTTCCATCGGAAGTTATAGTGCCGCCGGCTGCATGGAAAGCGATGACCGATGACAGTATGAATATCTTCCTTGTCGTTATTTTCGCAACTATCGGCGCAGATCTCGGCGCACTCATAAACTACTATCTTGCACGTTGGCTGGGTCGTCCTATTGTCTATAAATTTGCCAACAGCCGTTTCGGGCATATGTGCCTGATTGACGAAGCGAAAGTACGCCATGCCGAAGAGTACTTCAGGAAACATGGCGCCGCATCCACATTCTTCGGACGTCTTATCCCCGCAGTACGGCAGCTTATCAGTATTCCGGCCGGACTCGCCGGCATGAAATTAGGCTCGTTCCTGCTTTATACAACGCTCGGTGCGGGAATCTGGAACACGATACTGGCGCTGCTCGGCTATTTTATATACCGGTTCACAGACATCAAGACAACCAACGATGTCTATATATTGGCTACGGAATACAGCCACGAAATCGGTTATGTCATTCTGGCAGTTGCGGTATTCGTTGTAGGTTTCCTGATTTATAAAGGAATAAAACAGAAAAAATAAGAATAAAAAACGGTGGATAAAGACAGTCCTTCTTCATCCACCGTTTTTTTATTGTATAGTTAAGTCCCAAGCGGTTATTTCCTAACTGCCGCAATCGCCTTTTCATAGTCCGGCTCTTGCGTAATCTCCGGTACGAGTTCCGTATAGGCAATCTTTCCATCTTTACCGACAACAATCACCGCCCGCGCCAGCAAACCGCTTAACGGTCCGTCTGCCATACGCACACCATAGTTTTCATCAAAATCCGAGCAACGGAAATCGGACAAGGGAATTACGTTCTCAATACCTTCCGTCGTACAAAAACGGGCATGTGCAAAAGGCAGGTCCTTTGAAACAGCCAATACCACCGTATCCGGCAAACCGGCAGCCAATTCATTGAATTTACGTACGGAAGCGGCACATACGCCGGTATCCAGACTCGGAAAAATATTAAGAATTACATTCTTCCCGTTCAGTTCTTTCAAAGAGAAAGAAGATAAATCCGTCTTTACCAACTCGAAATCAGGAGCGACTGCTCCCACTTTTATAAACTCACCGATAACTTTTACCGGTTGTCCCTTAAATTTTGTTGTAGCCATAATTTTATCAATTTATACAATAGAGAAACAAACGGGATGCTGAAAAAGTTCAATAAAACTTTTCATACCACAGATTGTTATTCCCCCAACGAACTTATAATAATCACTTTTAAATTAAGATTTACATGAAAACAATTTTTGATGAGCTGAAACAGGAAGTAAAAAACTGGTGGGTTTCACTTATTCTCGGCATCCTGTATGTAGCCGTAGCTCTGGGGCTAATGTTCTTCCCTTTTAACGGATATGCCGCATTGAGTATTTTATTCAGCATCTCGATGCTGGTCAGCGGTTTGCTGGAAATTGCCTTTGCAGTAAGCAACCGCCAAAGGGTATCCAGCTGGGGCTGGTATCTGGCAGGAGGAGTCATTGATATGATTTTGGGACTCTACCTGGTGACTTATCCTGTGCTGAGCATGGAAGTCATTCCGTTTATCATCGCCTTCTGGCTGATGTTCCGGGGATTTTCCTCGGTAGGCTATGCAATGGACTTAAAAAGGTACGGGACAAAAGAGTGGGGCTGGTATACAGCATTCGGCATTCTTGCCATCGTATGCTCGCTTATTATCCTGTGGCAACCGACGGTCGGAGCTATCTACGCCGTTTATATGATTTCGTTTGCATTCCTTATTATAGGATTCTTCCGTATCATGCTCTCTTTCGAACTGAAGAATCTGCACAAACAAAGTTTCCGGAACTCTTAATTCGCCACAGATTACACAGATATGTACAGATTAGATATTCTTAAGCAAATCTCAGACGCTTAAAATCCGTCTGTAATAATCGGCATAATCCGCAGTGAATCACAGCACATCCCGGTTAGAGACTTCCGGTTTATCTTTTATGATGCAGAAAACGGAACATGGTTGTTCTGGACACTCCCATCCGCCGGGCGAGTTCAGAACAGGATGTTCCTTTCTTCTGCTCTTTAAGCAATTGTTTCTTGTTCTCCGCAAGTATCTTCATCTTAGGCATATCCCCCTTTTTACGCCCCAGGTGCTTTCCTTCCTGCTTTCTACGGGCCAGCCCTCTTTAGTACGCATTGAAATCAGATTACGCTCTATCTCGGCCATCAGTCCGAATGCAAACCCCAGCACTTTGCTGTTAATGTCATTCTGAAAAACGTATCCTTCTTTGGTGCTGTACAATATCACCCCCTTTTTTATACACGAATTGAGAATAGTCATAATCTCAAGCAGCGTACGGCTGAGCCGTGATATCTCCGTAACAATCAAAGAATCGCCTGGACGCATCTTATCCAACACCCCCGACAATTTACGTTCTTTACTGCTGACGCTTCCGCTGACCGTTTCCGTATACCACTTGTCAATACTCATCCCGTTCCTTTCTGCGAAGCGTACAATTTCCTCTCGCTGGTTTTCCAAAAACTGTTTTTCTGTACTTACTCTTAAATAAGCTACTACTGCCATAAATCTTGTTGTTGTTTTATTGGTTTAACGCCGCCAAAGAACGGTTATTCCAATAAAATAGCCAACCGGTCTGTCATATCCTTTGCCAACCGTTTTCAAAATACGGATTTGTTCCCAAACAGACGCCAAACAGATAAAAAGTTTTGCATTAACATAATCTTCTTCCGGCTATATCAAACTTTTTTCCCCTTTTTCGTTTATCTTTGTACATCCTTTCATGATAAAAAAGGGAAGGGTTTCTTCAGCAAGCCGCAAAAGGCAAGAAGAGGAAACAATCATTTACTAATTAAAATACTAACTAAAATCAGAAGATTATGGCAATGCATACATGGTTTGAGTGTAAAATCCGTTATGAAAAAACAATGGAAAACGGAATGAACAAAAAAGTTACCGAACCTTATCTGGTAGATGCACTCAGTTTTACGGAAGCGGAAGCACGTATCATCGAAGAGATGACACCGTTTATTTCAGGAGAATTTACGGTATCGGACATTAAACGTGCCAACTACAGCGAACTGTTTCCATGCGAAGAGGAAGCTGCCGACCGTTGGTTCAAATGCAAGCTGGTTTTCATCACATTGGATGAGAAAAGCGGTGCTGAGAAAAAAACGTCTACTCAGGTATTGGTGCAGGCAGCCGACTTGCGTGATGCGGTAAAGAAGCTGGATGAGGGTATGAAAGGCACAATGGCCGACTACCAAATTGCATCGGTAGCGGAAACCGCCATCATGGATGTATATCCGTACAGCGCAGAACCGGATGACAAGCCGGAAGTATAAGAACCTGAAAATTTCATTTCACAGATTATCATATATACGATGAGTATTGCAGAAAACATAAAACAAGTACTGAGCGAACTACCTGATGGGGTGCGGCTGGTAGCTGTTTCCAAATTTCACCCCAACGAGGCCATAAAGGAAGCTTATAGCGCAGGGCAGCGTGTGTTCGGAGAAAGCAAGGTGCAGGAAATGACTGCCAAATACGAGAGCCTTCCAAAAGATATCGAATGGCATTTCATCGGACATCTGCAAACGAATAAAATCAAATATATCGTACCCTATGTTACTCTGATTCATGGAGTGGATTCCTACAAACTCCTTACCGAAATCAACAGGCAGGCAGCCAAGGCCGGACGAACCGTAAACTGCCTGCTTCAACTGCACATAGCACAAGAAGAGACCAAATTCGGTTTCAGCTTCGACGAATGCCGGGAGATGCTTGCAGGCGATGAATGGAAAAAGCTCGGCAATGTCCGGATATGCGGACTTATGGGCATGGCTACGAATACAGACAATATCGAACAAATCAAAGCTGAATTCCGTTCATTAAACAATTTCTTCCAAGAGGCTAAAGCCACCTGGTTTTCCAATGCAGAGTGGTTTCGGGAGTTGTCAATGGGAATGTCCCATGATTACCATGAGGCCATTGCCGCCGGCAGTACCCTGGTACGTGTAGGAAGTAAAATATTTGGAGAAAGAATATATTAATACCTAATAACTGTTATTATGGCAACATTAGAAACCACCTTTGCAGGGTTAAAACTTAAAAACCCGATTATTATCAGCAGTTCCGGACTTACCGACAGTGCTGCCAAGAACCAAAAGCTTTACGAAGCCGGAGCAGGAGCCATTGTACTCAAGTCTCTTTTTGAGGAACAAATCATGATGGAAGCCGATTGGCTTGGAGATCCCAATATGTATCCGGAAGGAAGCGATTACCTGGTAGGATACATACGCGAACATAAACTGGGCGAATATTTGAATCTGATTAAAGAAACCAAGAAAGTCTGTGACATTCCTGTCATTGCCAGCATTAACTGCTATCAGGATGCGGACTGGATTGAGTTTGCCAGAAAGATAGAAGAGGCCGGAGCAGATGCTTTGGAAGTCAATATTCTTGCTTTGCAAACCGACATACAATATGCTTACGGTTCTTTTGAACAACGTCATATCGACATCTTGAGCCATATCAGGAAAACAGTCAATATTCCTGTTATCATGAAATTGGGAGACAACCTCACCAATCCGATAGCACTCATCGACCAGCTCTATGCCAATGGTGCGGCGGCAGTAGTAATGTTCAACCGGTTCTACCAGCCGGATATCGATATTGAAAAAATGGCTCAAAGTGCCGGAAGCGTCTTCAGCACAGATGCCGATTTATCCAAATCCTTACGTTGGATAGGTATCGCCTCTGCGGCTGTGAGCAAGCTGGACTATGCGGCATCCGGCGGCATACATGCTCCCGAAGGAGTAGTAAAAGCTATCTTGGCGGGCGCTTCGGCAGTAGAGATATGCAGCGCACTCTATCAGAATTCTTACGCCATCATCGAAGAGTATGTCCGCTTCCTGAACGCATGGATGGAACGCAAAGGGATGGAGAACATCAGCCAGTTCAAAGGCATGCTGAATGTAAGCGACCTGAACGGGATAAACACTTTCGAACGTACCCAGTTCCTGAAATACTTCTCGGCACGCAAATAATAAAAATAGGGTATACTAATAAAAACGGATGGTGCTTACCAGTGGGGCATCATCCGTTTTTTTATATCACATTCTTCGCCTTCACCAAGAAAGGCAAAGCAGCAGATATTACATTAAATTACTTGCCAGTTCGCTCAGCTGGCTACGCTCTCCCTTCACCAGATTGACATGGGCAAACAGGTTCTGGTCTCTCATGCGGTCTATCATATAGACAAGCCCGTTGGACTGGCTGTCCAGATACGGCTGGTCAATCTGTTGGATGTCGCCCGTGAATACCATCTTCGTCCCTTCGCCGGCACGTGTTATAATGGTTTTTATTTCGTGAGGAGTAAGGTTCTGCGCTTCGTCGATGATACAGTAGGTCTCGCTCAGGCTGCGCCCGCGGATAAAGGCGAGGGCTTCAATGACAAGCTGGTCGCTTTTCTGCATATCTTCCAACCTTTTCACTTCGCTTGAGTTAGATGCGAACTGATGCTTGATTACATTCAGGTTATCAAACAGCGGCTGCATATACGGAGCTACCTTCTCATTGGCATCACCCGGCAAGAAACCTATATCTTTATTGGACAATGCAACGATAGGACGCGCCAGCAGGATTTGCTTATAGTCCGTCAGCTTGCCCAAAGCGGCTGCCAGTGCCAACAGGGTCTTACCCGTTCCTGCCTTGCCGGTGAGGGCCACCAGCTTGATGTTCGGGTCATTCAATACCTCGAAAGCAAAACTCTGTTCGGCATTACGCGGTTCGATGCCGTAATTCTTTGTCTTATTGACACGGCAAACGGAATGAGTAAAAGGATTGTAGCGGGCAAGCACGCTGCTGCGGTCGCTCTTCAGGATAAAACATTCGTTGGGGTGAATAACATCCTTGAAGTCGAATTCGCTGATGTCCAATCCTTCCTTAGAGGAATAGATGCGGTCTATCAGAGTCGGGTCAACCCCTTCAAACACTTCGTTCGACTTTTCAAATATATCCACGTTAATTACCTTGTCGTTGATATAGTCCTCGCACAGCAGACCGATAGAGCGCGCTTTCATACGAAGGTTGACATCCTTGGTGACAAGAATGGATTTCATATTCGGCTTCTTCACGGTCAGCCAGTCAACGACAGAGAGTATCTGATGGTCGGGAATACGTTCCGGGAAAGAGTCGTGCACGCGGGGCGAATCTACCGAACCCGCCACCACGAACAGGCGTCCCAGACCTTCGCCCAGCGGAGCGCCTTTGGTAAAAAGGTTATCATCGGTAATCAAGTCGAGCTCACGGACAAACTCACGGGCATTGAAATTTATCTGCTCGTTGCCCTTCTTGAATTTATCGAGTTCTTCAAGCACTACAATGGGAAGATAAATATCGTTCTCTTGAAAATTCTTCAAACAGTTATAATCGTGAAGGATAACATTGGTATCAATCACAAAGTTTTTCTTAGCTCCCATACTCTTTAGATTTAAATAGTTTATACCTCATACCGACAATATAAAATAAAGCAAGCATACACACTTAAATAAAATTGCCTTATCTTTGCCGTTCCTAAAGATAACACTTTAATAAGGAGAAAGGATTGCTTTCCCGTTAATTTTTATAAAAGATGGACTATCAGAACACTTTAACTTACTTATATAACAGCGTACCCATGTTTCAGCAAGTGGGCGGCTCGGCATACAAAGAAGGTTTGGAAAACACGCGCATATTAGACGAACATTTCGGACACCCCCACCGTTCGTTCCGCACAATCCACGTGGCAGGAACCAATGGCAAAGGCTCCTGTTCCCATACATTGGCTGCCATATTGCAGGAGGCGGGATACCGCGTGGGCCTTTACACCTCTCCCCACCTGGTGGATTTCCGTGAACGCATCCGTATAAACGGCTCTCCCATACCCGAAGAGTATGTAGTGCACTTCGTAGAAAAAGAACGTGACTTTTTCGAGCCTCTGCACCCTTCTTTCTTTGAATTGACCACTGCGATGGCATTCCGCTATTTTGCCGATGAGAAAGTGGATGTGGCCGTTATAGAGGTCGGACTGGGAGGCCGGTTGGACTGTACGAACATCATTCATCCGGATTTGTGCATCATAACCAACATAAGTTTCGACCATACCCAGTTCTTGGGCGACACATTGGCAAAGGTAGCGGGAGAAAAGGCAGGTATCATCAAACCCGGCATTCCCGTAGTCATTGGCGAAACCACCCCCGAAACCAAACCGGTTTTCCTGCAAAAGGCCGCGGCAGAGAAAGCCCCTGTCGTATTTGCAGAAGAAAGGATGAACAACGATTATCCCGGACTGAAAACAGAGTTGCAGGGACTTTATCAACTAAAAAACACACGCACCATCCTCACAGCCTTGCCATTGCTGAAAGAGGCCGGATACCACATTGACGAAAGGAGTGTGCGCAGCGGCTTCGCCCGTGTCTGCGAACTGACGGGGCTAATGGGACGCTGGCAAAAGCTACAGGAGTCCCCCACCCTGATATGTGATACCGGACATAATGTGGGCGGCATTACCTACATTGTAGAACAACTGAAACAGCAAACCTACCGCCAGCTCCATATCATCATAGGAATGGTCAATGACAAAGACATCAGCGGTGTGCTTGCCCTGCTTCCCAAAGATGCTGTATACTACTTCACCAAAGCCAGCGTAAAACGTGCCCTTCCGGAAGAGGAGCTGTGCAGGCTCGCTGCCAAAGCAGGCTTGCAGGGAAACTGTTATCCGGATGTTCCCGCCGCCGTAACCGCCGCACAAGAAAAAAGCCACCCCGAAGATTTTATTTTCGTAGGTGGCAGCAGCTTTATCGTGGCAGATTTATTAGCGAACCGCGATGCACTCAATCTCCACTAAGGCGTCTTTCGGAAGCGCCTTTACGGCAACAGCCGAACGCGCGGGAAAGTCTCCCTCAAAATAGGTGGCATATACCTTATTCATGTCGGCAAACAAAGACATATCCGCCAGGAAAACGGTAGTCTTCACGATATTCGCCATGCTCAATCCTGCCTCTTCCAGAATGTGCTTTACATTCTCCAACGACTGGCGGGCTTGGGCTTCCGCGCCTTCCGCCATCGCTCCGGTAGCAGCATCGATAGGCAACTGACCCGATACGAACACCATTCCGTTTGCTTCAATAGCCTGACTGTAAGGGCCGATTGCCCCCGGAGCTTTTTGACTACAAATCACTTTTTTCATAATTTTACTCTTTTATCTGTTCATTATCAAATATATAGTATCTTTTCCTACTATATTCAAAAAAAAATCAGGAGACTCGTGCAGTATTTCCCAGAATCGTGCATTTATATATACGAATACACGAAAGAAAATTTCATTCATAACCTGTTAATACCTAGACTTAACTTATATTTTAGCATGGGGAAGTTTCCCAAACAAAGGCTCTGCTTGTGAAAGCGGAGCCTTTATTTTGTTAAGTATACCGTTTATTTACAATGCTTTTCAATCAGTCCGTCCACGTTCGGGTCGCCCAATTCCTTTGCCTTGGCAAAACTTTGGCACGCTTCCTGCTTCTTTTTCATCTGCAACTGTGCAATTCCCATAAGCCGATAGGCTTCGGCATATTTAGAATCAATAGCCAAAGCATCCTGCAACACTTTCAAGGCTTCTTCATTACGCCCTACACGGATATTGACCACGGCAAGCTCTGCACGGTAGGTCAGGTCTTTCGGACTCAGCTCAATAGCCTTCTCCATATCATTCAGTGCACGCTGGAACTGTTTGGCCTTCAAGGCAGCCTGCTCACGATAATAATAGAACACATCATTCACCTTGCCGTTTACCGCTTTATAATAAGCATCGTAATCAAGCATGGCGGCACGCGCCTGATTGGCGTTCATGCGGGCTTGGGCACGTTCCAACAAGTAAGGAGCGGCTTCTTCCGTGTACGGTTCGGTGAAACGTACCACACAACTGTCCATAAGTGCCAGCACTTCTTCTGCCGGTGCTTTCATCAGTTCCTTTGTCTTGGCTGCACTGAAAAACGTTGCTGCCGACGCTATATCGGACTGATTAACCTTTTCGTAGCATGCCAAAGCTGCCGCATAATCCTGCTTTGCAAACAAAATATCCCCTTCGGTCTGTACATACACCGGAAGCTCCTGAACGGCAATCGCTTTTCTTATTTCATCCACAGCCTTATCGTAAGACCAGTCCTTATAGGGCTTTTCCGGATTACCCAGCATATAATTGTATATCAGTTTGGCACGGTTGTAATATACGTCGTCTTTCTTTTGAGCCACACTCAGGGCTTTATCCATATCCGCCACGACCTTATCCATCGAGGCATCATCCTTGGAGCGGTATATCCGGTTGGTGGCACGGCGCACATAGCCGTCCGCACTGTTCGGATATTCAGCGATGAAATCGTCCAACAGTTCTTCATACTTCTCCGGAGTAACCTGTGAGGAAGCCATGAAGAGAAACACCAGCGCCTGTTCTTCCGTATCGGGCAGTGCTTTCTTAATGCCGATATTCTTTAAAGTCATATCGCTGAAGGAAAATGCCGAAACATTCTGTTCCATGGCAAAATCGGCATCTACCGCATAACATATTGTAGCTGTATCGGCGCCGGATGACTTCTGTGCAAGCGCAAAGACCTGTCCTTCTTCAGTCATCACGGGACAGCTCACCATCTTGTCCTTCAGGCGCAGATTGAGCGTATAGTAGTGATACTTTCCGGAGAATTCATCCGCAGCTTTCACTTGTCCGGCAGTATAGGAACGGTCTTTCTGTGTGGAATAAGGCAGGATGTACACATTGGCGCCCACAGCCGGAGCCACGGTTGCCGGATGCAATGCCGGGACTTTTTTGGTGGATATACCTACACGGAATTTAATGACATCGTACATGTCATTCGCACCCATAATAGAAACTACCGGCATCTGTACGCCTTCCGAATTCACGACCACCGCCCGTTGCGCTCCTTCGAACAAAGAACAGTCGGACAAGGCCACACCGTCTTCCGTCACGAAGAAACCGTTTCCGGTATTCAAAATCTTATCATTCTCGCCATAAGTAATCACCGAGAATACGGCACGTTTGGCTTTATCCACCCATTTGGGAGCTTGTGCCATGCTCCACTGTACCTCCAAAAGGCAGAAAGCGGAAAGCAGGAAAATCTTCTTTTTCATATTCAGTTCGTTCTTTGTTTCACAGCTTCATAAATCAGGATACCCGCCGCAACAGATACGTTAAGAGACTCAATCGTACCCAGCATCGGAATCTTTACCCATTCGTCGCAAAGTGCAAGGTTATCGTAAGAAACTCCCTTGTCCTCGGCACCCATGATGATACACATAGGACCTGTGTAATCGGCTTTTGTGTAATCGTAATCACCCTTTTCCGTAGCAGCCACTATATGGAAACCGCTGCTTTTAAGAAACTGCAGGGTATCTTTCAGATTCTGTTCGCGGCATACGGGCAAGGTATGCAACGCACCTGCCGAAGTCTTTACCGCATCGGCATTCACCGTTACACTGTTCTTGGCGGGAATAATAACGGCATCCACCGCCGCACACTCGCAAGTACGGGCTATCGCTCCGAAATTACGCACATCCGTTATGCCGTCCAGCATCACAAACAACGGATTCTTGCCTTCCTCAAAAAGGAACGGTATAAGGTCTTCCGTTTTCTGATAGGTCACGGCGGAGACAAATGCTATCACCCCCTGATGGTTCTTACGCGTAATGCGGTTGATACGCTCTACCGGCACACGTTGTACGGGAATCAAAGTTCCCTTTAGAGCGGCAAACAATTCTTTGGACAAGTCGCTCTGGATATCTTTCTTCACCAATATCTTGTCAATGTCCTTACCTGCCTGAACAGCTTCTATCACGGCACGAACGCCGAAAATCATTTCACTTTTATCTATCATTGTATCTTATTGTTTTTTTTGTTCTACTTTAGCCGGCTAAAGTACTACACTACGATTGTAAACCTCTACTTTACAACCGTAAAGTACTACATTAGTCAGACGATGCCCAACAGCGCTTTGGCATTGTTCAGCGCGGCATCGGTCAGGGTGGCTCCACTTAGCATATGAGCAATCTCCCCTACCCGTTCCTCATCCGTCAAACGGCGGATGTGGCTGTTGGTTTCCGTTTCATTATCCTGTTTATACACCTTATAATGGGCACGTCCGCGGGCAGCTATCTGCGGCAGATGCGTGATACTGATAACCTGGCGGTCGCTATCGCCCATTTCCTGCATAATATCCGCCATGCGATCGGCTATCTCACCGGAAACTCCCGTGTCTATTTCATCGAACACGATAGTGGGCAGCTTCACCGCTCCGGCTATCATTGCCTTGACAGACAGCATGACACGGGCTATCTCGCCCCCCGAAGCTACCGAAGAAATATTCTGCAAAGCCCCGTTCTTGTTGGCAGAGAAAAGGAAGTTCACCGTATCCGCCCCATGTGCCCCCGGCTCCTTGCGTATACCTATTTCCACCTGAAAACGGACATTGGGCATGCCCAGCGGTATCAGGCGGGCTGCCATCTGCTTTTCAACCTCACGGGCTGCGGCGGTACGCAACCCCGTAAGTACCGCTGCCTGCCGCTTCACCTTATTATATAAGGCTTCGCTACGGGCTTTCAACGTTTCAATCTGTTCATCCGATGAAGTGATGTTGGACAGTTTGGCGGCATAATCATCCGCCAAAGCCAGAAGCTCGTCCACCGTAGAGACGCGATGCTTCTGCTGGAGAGTATAAATCAGGTTCAAACGTCCGTTCACCTCTTCCAGCCGGCCAGGGTTAAATTCTATCTCCTCTTCTTTTCCCGAAATCTCCTGAGAAATATCTTTCAGTTCGATGTAGCTGCTTTCCAGCCGTTCGGCAAGTTCACCGGCGGCAGGATATACTTTCTGCAAGCCCGCCATTGTATTCAGGCACTCTTTCAGTACGGAAAGCAGGCCGCCCTCATCGGAGTTCATCGCCTGACCGGCACGGAACAGTCCGGCTTTTATCTCTTCGGCATGGCTCAGCGTATCGGCCTCCTGCTCCAGTTCCTCCTGTTCTCCGGTAGCCAGATGCGCATCCTCCAACTGCTCCAACTGAAAACGGATGTAATCTTCGTCCGCCTTGTTCTTTTCGGCCAGTGCGACAAGCTGTTCCAAATCCTGCTGCACCTGCTTCCATTCCCGGTGGAGAGAGCGGTATTTACTTAGCTCGTCTTCGTCATGCGCCAGCAAATCCAGCACGCTCAACTGGAAACCTTCCTTGTTCAGGAGCAGGTTCTGATGTTGCGAGTGCACGTCAATCAGCTGTTCGCCAAGCTCCTTCATCTGTACCAGCGAGGCAGGCGTATCGTTGATAAACGCACGGCTCTTGCCCGAAGCGTAGACTTCGCGGCGAAGGATACACTCATCTTCGTATTCCAGTTCGTTTTCCTCAAAGAAAGGCTGCATACCATAACCGGCAATCTCAAAACGGGCTTCAATCACACATTTTGCAGCGCCCCGCCTGATGGATTTCACATCGGCACGCTGCCCCAGCAACAGACCGATAGCTCCCAATATGATGGACTTTCCCGCACCGGTCTCACCGGTAATCACCGAGAAGCCGCTACCGAAGTCTATATCAAGCTTCTCGATAAGCGCATAATTCTGTATGTATAGAGAACGCAACATTTTATTAAACAGATAATTGAAAGTTGACAATCAAAAAATATCATTCACGCTTCATCACTTCCACCAAATGGTCGACGATGTCCGCAGCCACTTCCGCTTTGGACTTCAACGGGTAGTCCTTTTTACCGTTCCGGTCGATAATGCTGATTTTATTGGTATCGTAACGGAAGCCCGCACCTTTGTCATTCAACGAATTAAGCACGATAAAATCCAGGTTCTTACGGTTCAGTTTATCTTCCGCATTATGCTGTTCGTCATTGGTTTCGAGGGCAAAGCCCACCAGCACCTTGCCGGGATGCTGCTTCTTCATCTCTCCCAAATGGGCGGCAATGTCCCGTGTAGGCTTCAGGTGCAATGACATATCACCTGTCTTTTCACGCTTTATCTTCCTGTCGGCAACCTGCTCCGGCGTATAGTCGGCAACGGCGGCAGCCATGATAACGGCATCCGCATCGTCAAACAAAGAGGTGGCCGCCTCAAACATCTCTCCGGCAGACTCCACACCGAAATACCGGTACACAGGGTAGTGTGTCCGGAGCTGGACGGGCCCCGAAACCAGAATAACCCTTGCTCCTCTTGCCGCACACTCATCGGCAAGCGCAAAGCCCATCTTTCCCGACGAATAATTGCCGATAAAACGCACCGGATCAATCTTTTCGTATGTCGGTCCGGTAGTAATCATTATTGTTTTTCCCGCCAGATCACCGTCCTTAGCGGCAAAGAACTCTTCCAGCCTGCGGATAATGACATCCGGCTCTTCCATTCTGCCCTTGCCTACCAGATGGCTTGCAAGCTCGCCCGTACCCGGTTCTATGATATGGTTGCCATACGAACGCAGTGTCTCCAGGTTCTTTTGGGTGGACGGATGAGCATACATATCCAGGTCCATTGCCGGGGCAACAAACACAGGAGCTTTTGCCGACAGGTAAGTGGTTATCAGCATATTATCGGCAACGCCATTCGCCATCTTGCCGATAGTGGAAGCCGTGGCAGGAGCTATCAGCATGGCATCCGCCCACAGACCCAAATCCACATGACTGTTCCAGGTTCCGTCACGCTGCGCGAAGAACTCGCTGATAACGGGCTTGCTGGTAAGGGCAGACAAAGTAATGGGAGTTATAAATTCTTTGCCCGCAGGCGTTATGACAACCTGCACTTCCGCACCCCGTTTTATAAGTCCGCGAATGATATAACAGGCTTTATAAGCGGCAATACTGCCTGTAATGCCGAGTACTATTTTCTTTCCTTTCAGTGGGTTTGCCATGAAATCAAACTACTAATTACAAATTTACTTCTGGGTAATCTCGCGCAGGCGGATTTTAGTCAGCATAGCCTTGGTATTCAGTGTAAAATCACTGTTCAGTATCCAGCTGTAATAGCCCGGATCGCGTTTCAGCACATCTGCCACCGGCATGCCTTTGTATTTACCGAAATTAAACACTTCCACACCTTTATCATCGTAAACCATACGTCCTGCAAAGTCCACATTCTTGTTGAAGCTGGAATAATCCGATAGGAAAGCCACATCATTCTGCAATTCAGGATAACGGTCCAGTTGCGACATCAGCACCTCGTAAGTGGCACGCGTATCGGCTTCCGCCGTATGGGCGTCTTCCAGGTTCTTGCCGCAATAGAACTTATAAGCGGCAGACAGTGTGCGCTGCTCCATTTTGTGGAAGATAACCTGTACATCCACAAACTTGCGGCGGCTCATATCTATATCCACGTCTGCACGCAGGAATTCTTCCGCCAGTACCGGAATATCAAAGCGATTGGAATTGAATCCGGCAAGGTCGCAGCCTTCAATATCATTGGCTATATTGCGTGCCACTTCCTTGAACGTGGGGCATTCTGCCACATCTTCGTCGTAAATGCCATGAACGGCAGAAGCCTCTTCCGGTATGTGCATTTCGGGATTGATGCGCATGGTTTTGGTTTCCTCGTTTCCGTTGGGATATACTTTGAGATAACAGATTTCTACTATTCGGTCCGAGTTAATGTTTGTACCGGTGGTCTCCAAGTCAAAAAAGACAATCGGATTTTTAAGATTCAGTTTCATGAAGTTTCGTATTTATTTATCTTTTAGGCACGGACTGCACGGAACGGTGCGGTTTCTCTATAAACCCGAACCGTGAAATCCGCGTAACCCGTGCCTAAATAAAAAAATGACAGATTACTATTTCATTAATCATTCAGCATCATCGGCATCAGCAGCATCAGCAGGTCTTCGTTTTCTTCCTGCTCTGCCGGAACAATAACACCGGCACGCGAAGGATCCGCCAGCTCGATAACCACTTCATCCGCCGATATATTATTCAGGATATCAATCAGGAAAGTAGACTTGAAACCGATGCTCATCGGATTACCCGCATACTGGCATGTCTGCGTTTCCTCTGCCGAAGTGGAGAAATCGATGTCCTGTGCCGAAATCACAATTTGGTTCTCCTGCATACGCAGTTTGATAAGGCTGCTTGCCTGTGAGGAGAAGATAGACACGCGACGCAACGCACCAATCAGTTGCAGGCGGTCTACCGTCACTTTATACGGATTGTTCTGCGGAATTACGGAGTTATAGTTCGGGTAGCGTCCCTCAATCAGGCGGCATACCATGCGATAGCTTTCCAATGTAACCACGGCATTGCGTTCGTCAAATTCAATGGTCACCGTGCCCTGCTCCTTCGGTAACAGGTTCTTCATCAGGTTGGCAGGTTTCTTGGGCAGGATGAAAGCCGCACGCTCATTGCCTTTGGCGGCCAGCGTCTTGCAACGCACTAACTTATGCCCGTCGGAGGCCACCATTGTGATGTCTTCGGTAGTAATATCGAAATAGATACCGTTCATCACCGGACGAAGCTCGTCATCGGCGGTTGCAAACACGGCGCGATTGATACCGCCCAGTAACACCTGTGCATCCATTTCCACACGAACGGCATTCTCGCCCAGCATGGCCGATTGCGGAAATTCGTCCGCATTCTGCCCCATCAGGCTGTATTTACCGTTCTGATACTGAACCGTAATCTCCAGAGAACTCGTATTGATGTCAAACGTCAGCGGCTGTTCGGGAATTTCCTTTAAAGCGTCCAACAAAGTCTTGGCAGTCACTGCAAAACGTCCGTCGGCATCACTGTCATTCACTTCTACTGTGGTAACCATCGTTGTTTCACTGTCGGAAACAGTTACTGACAAGGTTCCGTCTTGTAGTTCAAAAAGGAAACAATCCAAAATAGGCAGCGCATTCTTTGAATTAATCACGCGGCTGATAGCCTGCAAATGGCTGGAGAGCGCAGTACTCGAAACGATAAATTTCATATATTCTATGTATTTAAGTTTTAATTTCAGTTCAGTTGTTAACTAACGGACAAAGTTAAAAAAAGAATTCCCTACGGCAAAGAAAAAACAGCCGTTTATTCGTCGCATATCCCTAAAAAATTGTAACTTCGCCGCATCATTTAAAAAGAGTACAATGGAATTTACAGGAAAAATCATCGCTATACTCCAGCCCAGAGGCGGAGTTTCCAAAGCATCAGGTAACGAGTGGAAAGCGCAGGAATACGTAATCGAAGACCACGGGCAATATCCCCGTAAGATGTGTTTCGACGTATTCGGAGCAGATAAAATAGAACAATTCAACATCCAGATGGGTGAAGAGCTGACGGTATCTTTCGACATCGACGCACGTCAGTGGCAAGACCGCTGGTTCAACAGTATCCGCGCATGGAAAGTAGAACGTGTCAGCGCAGCAACGGCAGCGCCTGCACCGGGAGCACCGGTTCCGCCGCCCGCTCCGTCCGCAGCGCCGGAATTCTTATCCGGAGACGCAAAGGACGACTTGCCTTTCTAATTTGAGAATTAAAAATTGAAAACAGGAATCAGTAAGTTTATCCGGTAAGAAAAGGTTAAGGTGTCAAAATACACTTGACGATTTCTTTTAGGTACGGATTACACGGAAAGCACGGATTTCACAGAAAAAGAATAAAGAAAATCTGTGAAATCCGTGTTTTTCGCATAATCCGTGGCTAAATAAAGAAACAAATAGTAAGTGAATTTTAGTTTTGACAAGCCCTCTTTTCTATTTCTCTTATTTTTCAATTCCCTACTTCTTCAAACTCCCCTATTTTCTCTCCTTTATACAGCAAGACGAGATTCGGATACACCACTCCTTCCGCGCAAGTAAACTGTATGGCTATAGTGAAGTGGCGGAAGAAATTGGAATGACGGAAGAAAAAATTCGGAACCAACCGCACATAAGTTTCCGGCTGGCGCATCATCTCTTCCATATCCACCATCATGGCAAAGTTATAATAAGGAGAAAGACTGCCTACACCTTCCTCGTACACCGAAGTACCATCCAGCACATCCCCATTCTCCAAAGCGTCCACATAAGCGGAGAGACTCTGTGCATCGGGCGCCAGTAACAAAGTTCCTTTATAGAAGCAGGCGTATGTGTGAAGTGCGGATTCCGTAATGCCTGTCAATTGTGTCAATACGGTATTCCGGGGCAACATATACTGTCGGTACTTCCGTGCACGCGGGTATCGCCTGTAGTTCGGATAGGTCCGCTCCACGGCCGGAGCGCCTTTTTCTTCGGGAGTGGCATACAGTAATTTCTGCAGGGCACGTTCCGCCTGTGCTTCATCTTTCACAGCAACGCTCATTACAGCGCAGGGATGCCGGTCGGTAGTATCCTTGGAATGAAACAGGCAAGACATGACATTCTCTCCCGCGTACGTTTTCATAAATTCCATCCACTCGCCATCCCGCTTCTTGATATAATCGGAATAGGCAGCCTTAGCATATTCCTGTTGCGAAGTAAAGCCGAATATGGCTTCCAAATCCGAGATTGCCCACTGGTTGTAGAAGAAAACAGAGGCCGGCAGCCGTTCTCCCGAAAAATCCTTTATCGGTTCCTGTCTGCGAAGCGCATTGATAAACGTCCGGGCTGTATCCGCTCCGTGACTGATACCGGAACAATAAACGGCTTCTTCATTGAACTTCATATCAAACTCTGCCCAACTTCCCAGATGCGTCTGCGAACGAATGCCGTCTGTATTCTTGCCCATGCCCACTTCTTTCATGCGTACATACACCGTTGCCGCCACATTGTTGCGCTTACCGGCATACATGGCACGGAAAGATGCCATGTCCATCAATGATTGTCTGGAACGGCAGGCATCGATAACCTGCTCTATCAGACGCTTCTGAAAGCTGACAGCCAGAAAGTCCGGGGTGAAATAAGCCGCAAGGAAACGTCCGTCCGCCGTGGGATAGATGCGTATTTCCTCGCCGTTGTAATCAAAATACTTAGAAGGGAAAGTGCTGGAACAGTATTTACGCACGAAAGACTCCACCAGCTCGTAATCCCCCGCCCCCAGGCTGCAATACAACACCTGGTTCAAGGGAGTATCCGGCTCGTGGAAACTGATGAGCATTTTATTCATCTGCCTGCTCAGTCCATGCGGCGTATCACCTACCAATGTATTGAAATACTTCTTCAGGCATACAAAAAGTTCCGATACATACAGGAAATGCTCATCCTTGCTGCAATGCAAGCCGTCGATATCTTCCATCAAATCCGCCATACGATCTGTCTCAAGTACAGCCGTGGCATCTTGCGGCACTAACGTAAAGAGATTAAAATCCTGCCGGTTTTCCACTGCATTCATTCGCAGAAACGAGTATACGCCAAAACCTGTACACAGCAATACTATGGACACAATAACGGCTATTCGTATAAGGATTCGAATCTTCATGGCATACATTCGTCAACTGTTGGCAAAAATAAACATTTATACTAATAAAACAAAACAAATGTTTCAAAAAGTTTAGAAATCTATTTCCATACCGTCATACGCAAAGTGCACATGGGGCGGCAGTTGGCGGTCGATTTCGGCATGCAGCCCTGCATGATGACTCATGTGGATGAAATAAGTTTCCCTTGCGCCGATACGTTCCGCTGCTGCCAACGCTTCCGGTATGCTTTGGTGCGTAGAGTGCGGCTGCGGCCGCAAGGCGTTTATTACCAGAACATCCAGTCCCTGTAATTGTTCATACGAAGCATCCGGCATCGTAAGCATGTCCGTTACATACCCCAGCCGCCTGCCGATACGGTATCCCAGGATAGGCAGCCGCCCGTGCATCACGGTAACCGGCAGTATTTCCGTTTCCCGCACGTAGAAAGGCCTGCCCGCTTCCACTTCCTGCAAATAAATGCGCGGCACACCCGGATATTTCTTATCCACAAAGCAATAAGGCATCCGTGCCCGCAGATGAGCGGCTGTGTAGGCATCCGAATAGACAGGTATTTCCGAGAAACGGCAGAAAGGGCGCAAATCGTCCAATCCGCCCACATGGTCGTAATGCTCATGGGTTATCAGCACGCCGTCTATCCGCTCGTACACGGAAGCACGCAGCATCTGTGTCCTGAAATCGGGACCGCAGTCTATCAATATCACCGCATCGTCCGTATGCAGCAGGGCAGATGCACGCAAACGGCTGTCCCGCGGGTCGGCAGATGTGCAGACCGGGCATGTGCAGCCAATTTCCGGCACTCCGGTAGATGTTCCGCTTCCTAATATAGTCAGTTTCATAAAACAGTGATTGATGATTATCGGTTAATCATTCTATAAAGTTCACTTCCGGACAAATTTCCACTCCGAATTTCTCCTTTACCGAGGCTCTGACGGCATCCGATAGGGCAACCACATCTTTTCCGGTCGCACCGCCCAGATTCACAAGCACCAGAGCCTGCTTGTCGTGCACGGCGGCAGGACCTAAGGCCTTGCCTTTCCAGCCGCATTGGTCTATCATCCATCCGGCGGGAATCTTCACCCGCCCGGCATCCACCTCGTAATGAGGCATGGTGGGATACAAGTCCAGCAACGCTTCAAATTGCGCACGAGGCACGATGGGATTCATAAAGAAACTCCCGGCATTACCCAGCACTTTCGGGTCGGGCAGTTTGCTTTCGCGAATATCTATAATCACACGGCGCAAAGTGGCTAAGGTCACTGACGGATACCCGGCAAGCTCCTGACGGATCGTACCATAATCCAATGTATAATGCTCCTTCTTGCTCAGTACGAAATTCACGTAAGTCACAAAGACCGATTTCATTTCAGGCTTTTTGAAAAGGCTTTTCCGATAGGCATATTCACATTCGTCTTTCCGGTAGGTACGCTTCTCGCCGCGGATGTTTACCGTCTCCACAGACTCTATGAGGTCTTTCACCTCTACACCGTAAGCACCGATATTCTGTACGGCAGCCGCTCCTACCTCACCGGGTATCAGCGACAGGTTCTCCGCACCATACCAGCCCTGCTCCACACAGTAAGCTGCAAAATCATCCCATACTACACCCGCTCCCACACGTACATGCACCTGCCCGTCATCTTCCGCGGTCACTTCTATGCCCCCGATGCGCGAGTGCAACACCATGCCTTCATAATCTTTCACAAATAACAGATTACTACCGCATCCTATATGCAAAAAAGGAGAAGTGATGCGCCCTTCGGCTATCCATTTCTCCAATTCCTCTACCGAGTGATATTCTGCATATACGGCAGCTTTTACATCAAATCCGAATGTATTGGGTATTCTCATAAGTCTCAAATGCTCGTATCTTCATATTTATACATCTTCCACTCACCGCCCCGCCTACGGAAATAGAAAACGTTGGAATATCCGTTGCCGATACCGTTTACTTTCAGGATTTTCGTATTCGAATTATCCTCGTTCTTCTGCCCGTAATTGATGTTGGACAACTTGTCTGCGGGCAGCGACGGACGGAAAGCATACCACTGGTTCACGTCGAGAGTGGTTTCCAGTATGGCAAACTCATCGTCGGGGTCGATGGTGACAAACTGCAACGGATTGGCAATATGCTCGCTCTGATACAAGCTGTCCGTCACAAAACGGGTATAGAAATCCACAAAATTCTCGCCTTCACCTTCTTCGATATGACGCAAATTTATGGCTTCGAGCATCCACATGCCTCGCTTACGTTCAAAATAATATTTCTTTACCATACGTGTTTTCAGATAAATCCACTCCACCTGTACGGATTTCAATGCAGTGTCGCCCACCATGTCCATGTCGCTCTCACGGTCGAAAAGCAATGTATAATAATTCTGTTTGGTAAACAGGTAGTCGTGCTTCCAGAAGCGTTCCTCTATCTTCGAAGGAGTGTCCCGGTTGTAATAAGGCAAAGGAAACTCCGTCCTTGCCCGTTGCAAAGCCTCGTCCGAAGCATAGTTGAAGATAAAATCGTCAAACAGTTCGTCCGCTTCCAACGGCTCAGGCTCCTCCTTCACTTCTGTCTGTTGCAGCGTATCGGCTTCATACCCGGCCGAATCCACCATTTCGGTAATGGTAGCAAAGGGATCCATTTTCGTCTTTCTGTTCCCGCACGAGAACAGAAAGACGAGTATAAAAAATCCCGTTAGTAATCGTTTCATCCTTTAGCGACCTCTACGGTCATTTATTTAATTTTGCTCTTAGTTTCTCAAGCATGTCCACAGTCATGGACTCCAGGTCGAACTGCGGCATCCAGTCCCACTCCTCGCGGGCACAGGAGTCATCCAGCGAATCGGGCCAACTGTCGGCAATGGCCTGCTTCAAAGGATCTATCTGATAGGTCATTTCGAAGTCGGGCACATGTTTCCTGATAGCCGCATAAATCATTTCCGGGTCGAAGCTCATGGAAGCGATGTTGAACGCATTCCGGTGCTTCAGCCGTGCCGGATCGGCTTCCATCAGCGAGATAGCCGCATTAATGGCATCGGGCATGTACATCATATCCATAAATGTACCCGCCTTTACGGGACATACGAACTTCTCACCTTTCACGGCAGAGTAGAAGATGTCTACCGCATAGTCCGTCGTACCGCCGCCCGGAGGTGTCACGTTGGAGATGATGCCGGGGAAACGTACCGCACGGGTATCCACCCCGTATTTCGTATGATAATAATCACTTAACAATTCCGTAGTCACTTTTGTTACGCCGTACATGGTACGCGGACGCTGAATGGTATCCTGCGGCGTCTTTACGTGGGGAGTATTCTCTCCGAACGAACCGATGGAGCTCGGCGTAAACACGGCGCAACCGTATTCGCGCGCCACTTCCAGCACATTCCACAACCCGTCGATGCCAATCTTCCACGCCATGGCGGGACGGCTCTCGGCAACTACCGACAACAGGGCTGCCAGGTTATAAATTGTATCAACCTTGAATTGCCTCACCACCACTTCAATAGACTGGCGGTCTGTCACATCGGCTATGGCCGAAGGACCCGAGGATTTCAATTCACCCTGCGGCATGGCGCTCGGAATATATCCGGCTACAACATGGTCATTACCATAGCGTTTACGCAACTCCAATGTTAGCTCCGAGCCAATCTGTCCTGTGGCTCCAATTACCAAAATATTTTTCATACAACTTATTTATAAGGTATTCTTTCGTTACTGAGTCGCAAATATACACACTTTTTTTTCATTTTTCTATCAAAAAGATATTGTTTATTCCAAGAAAAATGATGTCCTTTGTAGAGCTTCAAATAACGAAGTATTACCTATTAAAATAAAAAGCTATGTACGGTAAAATGAAAGACCATCTCAGCAAAACGCTTGCTGAAATAAAAGAAGCCGGACTCTATAAAGAGGAACGCCTGATCGAGAGTGCACAACAAGCTGCTATCACCGTGAAAGGCAAGGAAGTACTGAACTTCTGCGCCAACAACTACCTGGGATTATCCAATCATCCCCGCCTGATAGCCGCTGCTCAGAATATGATGGAACGCCGCGGCTACGGCATGTCGTCCGTCCGTTTCATCTGTGGCACACAGGACATCCACAAGGAACTGGAAGCTACCATTTCCGATTACTTCAAGACGGAAGACACCATTCTATATGCCGCCTGCTTCGATGCCAACGGTGGTGTGTTCGAACCTCTCTTCACCGAAGAGGACGCCATTATCTCCGATTCCTTGAACCATGCTTCCATCATTGACGGCGTGCGCCTCTGCAAAGCCAAACGTTACCGTTATGCCAATGCCGACATGGCAGAACTTGAAAAATGCCTGCAAGAGGCCCAGGAACAACGTTTCCGCATCATCGTAACGGACGGCGTGTTCTCCATGGACGGCAACGTAGCTCCCATGGACAAGATATGCGACCTTGCCGAAAAGTACGATGCGCTGGTTATGGTGGACGAATCCCACTCTGCCGGAGTAGTGGGCGCTACGGGACATGGCGTGAGCGAACTGTACAACACCTACGGACGTGTGGACATCTACACCGGTACATTGGGCAAAGCCTTCGGCGGCGCTTTGGGCGGTTTCACCACGGGTCGCAAAGAGATTATCGACCTGTTGCGCCAACGCAGCCGTCCTTATCTCTTCTCCAACTCCCTGGCTCCGGGCATCATTGGTGCAAGCCTTGAAGTATTCAAGATGCTGAAAGAAAGCGACGCCCTGCACGACAAGTTGGTAGAAAATGTAAATTACTTCCGCGACAAGATGACTGCTGCCGGTTTCGACATCAAGCCTACCCAGAGTGCCATTTGCGCAGTAATGCTGTATGATGCCAAACTGTCTCAGGTTTATGCAGCCCGCATGCAGGAAGAAGGCATCTATGTAACCGGTTTCTACTACCCCGTTGTACCGAAAGGGCAGGCACGTATCCGTGTACAAATCTCTGCCGGACACAATAAGGAACATCTGGATAAATGTATTGAAGCGTTTATTAAGGTAGGAAAGGAATTGGGAGTGCTGAAATAGGAAATGGGGTGCACTTGATGATTTTTTAGGCACGGATTACGCGGAATTACGCGGATTTTACGGATTTACTTTATCCTTTCTCCCGTGTAATTCCGCGTAATCCGTGCCTGAAAATAATAAATGTTTCCGTGTTGCAACACATCCCTACTCTTGCAACATTACCCTATTTTTCATGCAGGCACGGTCATTAGCTCGCGCCCTATTTCACGTATTGTTTCTATTATCTCATCAAAACGTTGTTTAGACGGTTTCTTTGTTCCACTCACATATTGCGCAAACAACGATAGCAGACAGACAAAAAACGGGTGATAAAGCCCACGCCTTACCACCCGTTACCTTACCGGTTATATTTCTTACTTATTTTCTTTCGCCCAGCTTCGCATCAATAAAGAAGATTCCGGCTACACCGGCTTTCTTCACCATATCCACGATACCGGCAGCGGTAGCTTCTTCCTCTACCTGCTCGCGAACGAATCCCCACAAGAAGTCTTGGGAAGCCTTATCTTTTTCAGCGGCAGCCACGTCTACGAGAGCGTCAATCATCTTCGATACGCGGCATTCGTGTTCGTAAACCTGCTCAAATACTTCCAGCGGAGTACCGAAGTCGTTGGGAACAACGTCAACCTTATCCAGTTTGGCTTTGCCGCCACGCTTGATGATATACGATGCCAATTCACAAGCATGTGCATGTTCTTCGAACGATTGCTTCTTCAACCAGGAAGCCATACCACAATAACCCTCTTTCTCCATGTAGAAAGACATTGCCAGATAAAGGTTGGACGACCACATCTCAGCCGTAATCTGCTCGTTAATTGCATTCTGTAATTTTTCTGTTATCATAATTGTATTTATTAAGTAAATTGAAATGATTACAAATATAACAAGAACACATGAATATTGTTTATTCCAATAACATTATTTAGTAAAAAAAGCATAACATAACCTTTCGCATATAACAATTGCATTACAATGAGACCGGATTAGGGGGCGGCGGTTCTTGCAGAATAGATGCAGCGTCAAAACAAAGACACGCCTTTATCCATTCTTCGGGTTCTATCTCGCCGTTACGATTGAAGTCGGGACTAAGGTCGCGATGCCCGCAGAGACGGCTGCCGGGATAACCACGCAGTAACAGCATAACAAGCATACGCAAAGAGTGTTTCTGAAAATCGGTACGGGTAGCGACAAGGCGTCCCCGTTCATCCAACCCGCTCTCGCAGCAAATATTTATGCTGTGAGCGTTATAGCCGCAGGCACGCTCCTCGGAACGTTCCAAAGGGCGGAGTGTCTTTATATCACCGTTCTTGTAGATATAATAGTGATAACCTGCGCCGGAGAAACTCTGGCTCCGGTGGTCTGTTATCAAATCATGTTCGGTATAGCTACAGGCACAGCAGGTAGCGGAACAGTGGATGACGATGAGGTTGGTAAATCTCACGTAACTTAAGTATAAGGTATAAAATATGAAACATAATTAAGCAGACATTGTTTGTACGCCTAAAGCACAGAGAACGGCAGATGCCACTACGATTACGATTTTAAGGAGCTTGTCCCACCCAGTTTGATTTTGTTGTCATAAGATTTAAATTAAGGGTTTCATTTTTATAAGTTATGTTAAAAAACGGACACAAAGGTATACAAAAAAGCGATGTATAATACGTGTCGAATACTCTTCGGGAACAGGCCGCTATCTGCAAGTAAACAAATTTCAGAAAAATGCAGTATATTTATCGCGTGCGGTAATGGCGCACGCAAAGACTGTAAATATTATAAAGCCAACAG
>ULQA01025935.1_pt1 | contig 31460 bp, 29 predicted proteins | sample 1954001 | NCBI WGS metagenome assembly ULQA01 (sample SAMEA4835643, study PRJEB28245) | human gut metagenome | biome: gut microbiome; material: fecal sample | place: Denmark | collected 2008 | reverse complement strand
GATTAGGTCTCATTCAGTACAGTTAAAGAAAAGGAGAAGTTAAAAATGAACAATGAACAAATATTAGTGAAATTTTTAAATTGTGGTTTTCTTGATTTAAAAGTTCTTGAAGATACTAAATTTGACGTTATGGAAATAATTAGCGAAATAGAACGACCGACTCTTAACGATATAATTTGTACTATTTTCCAAAAAGGAATTGATTTATTATTGAGTGCATTGATGGAAAAACAAAGGGATTTTGATTGCCCCGATGAAATAAAATATCTTTCCGGGGAAGATATCGATTTTGATATTAATTTTATTGCAAGCCGGATTTATTTTTCAGATAATGGTGATATTTGGAATAGATTTTTTGGAGCGGAACTTGAAGATGCGGAAGAAAAAATGGGTTTTCGCTTTGGGTAATATTCTGTAAATTTCAAATTGTACTTATGGATAACTTTTTCCCCCTTTTTATTTCTATCAAAAAATAAAAACTTGTTTTAATAGTTTTAATAGTTAATAACAGTTAGGGAGAGATGAAAACAACGATAAATATTGGAACATAAAATTCTTATGGATAACTTTTTCCCCCTTTTGGGGGTATTATGACTAAATTTTACCCCGCTTATGGATAACTTTTTCCCCCTTTTGGGGGTATTATGACTAAATTTTACCCCGCTTATGAATAACTTTTTCCCCCTTTTGAATAAAAAAAAAATTTAATATAGTCATGACTAAACATAAATGATATAATTTAGTTAAAAGGAAGTGATGATATGTCTAATATAGTCAAATATGATAATGATTTTAATCTAACGCAACATTTCAATAGATTAAATCAGACAGAGCAGGATATTTTCTTTGCCATTACATCGGAATTTACAAAAAGGAATGAAAACAGTATAGAAATTAAGATTAATGAATTAAGAAAAAAAACTGGTATGCAAAAAAATTACAAGCCGCATGAAATGGTTGTGTTTATTAATAATATTTCCGAAAAACTAGCAGGCATGGTTTTTACGGTTTCAAAAGGAAATGAAAAAATAATAGGATCCTTATTTTCAGTTTTTATAATTAATAACGACATCGGGAGTCTGAAAGTGAAATTAAATACAGATTTTCTTAATTATTTTGCAGATATCCCTTTTTCTTTTACACAATTCGAATTACAACATTTTTTGCTATTGCATTCTAAATATTCGAAAATTTTATTCCGAATATTATTAGACCTAAAACACTATGCGCATGGCAATGACAATCGTTATTGGAAAATTGATTTTAATGAATTTAAAAAGTTAATGACATTTCCTGAATCTTATAAAACTTCTATTGTAATGAAAACGCTTACAAAAATAATAAAGGAAATCAATGAAACTCATTATATAAAAAATTTAAAGGTAAAAAGAGAAATGGGGGATAGTGTAGGAAGACCTATAAAAGATTTAATTTTCACTTATCAAATAAATAAAGATAATAGCTTATCCGAATATATTGAAATTGATGGTAAATCAGATATGTTATGTTGTCCTTATTGTGGAGCGGAAGTTATAAGGAAAACTGGGATAAACGGGGAATTCTATGGGCATAAATATTATAAACAGACTGATTGTAAACACTCTTGGTCAAGCTTAGATGATTTAAAAACAGAAACAATGCTTGTAGAGGATTCAAGAAAATCACTGGAAGAAAAGAAAGCAAAGTATAAAGATGCTAATGAGAAGAACTTTGATTTTCTTTATAAACAGCAACAGGAGCTGTTTTCAAGATTAGGAAGAAAGGAAGATGAAGATGTTTATGGATAATGATAAAGAATATTTAGAAGATTTATTAGTCAGAATGGCACATCATAGCACAGCTATTGAGGGGAACAGCTTAACTCAAGGTGAAACCAAAAGTATTATTCTTGAAAATTATATTCCCAGACCAATAGATATTCGGGAAGTCAACGAGGTTTTGAATTATAAAAATCTATTACCTTATCTTTTGGAACATCAGAAAGAAAGTATTACCATTTCCGGAATTCAGGATATTAACCGGATTATTATGAAAAATATTGATGATCGGGGAGGAAAATTTAAAATTGTACAAAATATAATAGCCGGCGCAGATTTTGATACAACGCTGCCTTTTATGGTTCCAGAAGAATTGAAAAAATGGACTGATGATTTATCTTGGCGATTAAATCATGCAGAAAAAAAACAGGATAAAATTGAAATTATTATGGAACAGCATTTACGTTTTGAAAGGATTCACCCATTTCCGGATGGAAATGGACGGACAGGAAGGGCGTTAATTATATGGTCATGTTTGCAACATGAATTGACCCCTATTGTTATAGAAAAAGAACAACGTAGTGAATATATGGCTGCTCTAAATCAAAAAGATATAAAAAGACTGACACTGCTTGCACAGCAAATCCAAAAAAAAGAGATAGAGCGTAAAGCTGTTTTTGACGGGATAAAAAAAGATGATGAAAAAAGAAGTTATGTAACCAAAAAAAATAAGAAATTTTCGATAGAGAGGTAATATATGAATCATATGAATCGTGATGATTTAGAAAAATTATCGATATACTTTATTATTCACAATACTGGAATTAATGAATGTTCTGTAAGTGAAGATGATGTAAAAAGTATTTTAATCGATAAATATATTCCTCGCAAAATGCCTTTAAAAGATGTTTTAGAGATCCTCCGGCATAAAAAAGTATTTAGGTATATAATTTCTCATTGCGATGGGGAAATTACCGTTAAAGACATTTTAACAATTAATCGGATGCTGCTTCATGAAGAAGATATTGATCCGGATCAGATTCCTGAAGAAAAAATAAATGAACTGTACCGATGGGTTAAAGAATTGAATTATAGAATGAAAACCAGTTCTAAAAAAGATAGTAAAGTTTTTATTCTAATGGAATTACACCTTAAATTTGAGGAAATTCGTCCGTTTAGAGATGGAAACGGACGAACGGGAAGGGCATTGATTGTGTGGTCATGTTTGCAGCAAAGGTTAACTCCCGTCGTTATAGAAAAAGAATATAACCGGGAATATATAGAATGTCTGAAACATAGAGATTTACAAAATTTATACAAATTGGCAGTAAAAAATCAGAAAAAAGACATCGATTTAGTTAAAAATGATGAAAATAATGAAATGACGAAAAATGCACTCAAAGCGCTCTATAATGAGCTTGAGGATATTTATAATAATTTTCCTCAAACTGATGAATTAGAGGTTAAAAAAGCAGAAATTCAATCATCTGTGACGGTTATAAAGAATAAGGCAGAGTATGAAAGAGTTAAGCAGGATTTACGAGAATATGAAAAAGCTTGTATGATTCATAGAAGAAATTTAAAGCATAACGAAGAAAGAGAAAATGATTTAGGACGTATCAGAAAATATTAAATAAAAAAATAAAGTTGCTGCCTTTCTTGATTCGGAATTCGGAAGGCGGCTTTTTATGTGTCAGACAGTGTAGTTGATCCGAAGAGGGAAAATATATTTGACAATATAGGTTATATCATATATCATAAAAACGAAAATATAGGATAAATCATATATTTTCTAAATAATAAATTTTGAAAGGAATTATATTTATGAACAATAAATATGAAGTTTTATTTTTTGAAGATTCAAATGGAAAAGAATTTATTTCATCATTTCTAGAAGAATTATCAGAAAAAAACCGGGCAAGGGTATTTAGAGAAATTGATCTTCTGGAAAATAATGGACCTGCTTTAAAAGAACCACATACAAAATATTTAAAAAATGGAATATTTGAGTTAAGAATATCGATTAAGGAAAGTTATGTTCGAATCTTTTATTTTTACGATAAGGAAAAGATAATAATATTGACCCATGGATTTATGAAAAAAACTAAAAAAACGCCGGTAAAAGAAATAAAAAGAGCATTGAAATATAGACAAATTTATCAAAATAAAAAGGAAAACTAAGATAGTACAAAAAGATGAACTGGAGAATATTATGAAAAGCTATACACTCTATAAAAAAGAACAATTTGAAAAAAATAAAAAACTAAAAGAAGAATATGATAATTTGGAAGATGAGTATTATTTTATACAACAATTGGTTACAGCAAGACATAAGGCAGGATTGTCACAAAAACAACTTGCTGATGTGACAGGAATTGCTCAATCTGAGATTAGTAAATATGAAAGCGGTAAAGGGAATCCGTCTTTAAAGACAATAAATAAATTAGCAAAAGGAATGAATCGAAAAATAATTATAGAATTTGTCTAAAGTAATAGTATTTTGAAATGAATATGAATTTAAAAATTAGATAAAAAAAGAAAAATAATGATGGTTTGTGAGATAGTAGGCAAAAATACATTGTTTGGGAAAAAGCTGTGGTATTAAATAGTATTTAATACCTATAGGTGTTAAATACCATCATTGTTTTTTTTATTAAAGGGCTTATTATAGGGTAAATTACAGGGGGAGTGCCGGGAAGAAGCTCCCTGTCTGGCTTAATGAGATATGCCTGTTAGCGTTTATGCGCAGAAGCGTTAGCGTTTATGCGCAGAAGCGTTAGCGTTTATGCGCAAGTGGGCATACCTTTATTTAATTGTTTTTTTGACCGTTACCGTTTATGCGCAAGGGCGTTAGCGTTTATGCGCAGAAAAAAATAAGTATTTATATGATTTTCTTATGAAATGCGAGAAAAATATTTTTTTGACCGTTTTATGGCTAAAATATTTTTTATAAATTAGTTATGGCTAAATATTATAGATAAAAATTAGTCATAACGTTTAGTCAAAACAAAATTATTTGTTCTATAAATGGTTTCATGATATAATGCATATAAGGCGAACGAATGCGAATAAAAGCAAAGTAGCACAAATCCCCTTAGAGGTTACGACTCTAAGGGGATTTTAACATTATTACGCTAATGCTGGAGCGAGGCTAGTTGCTTAACAAACACTTGAAAGCTGCGTCTAACCATTTGCAGAAATAATAGGCGGTTATTTCTACCATGACGGCTCTCCAAAACGAATACGAATTATACAAAATAGCACCCCCTTTCTGTTGCCAGATTGGGGATAAGCAACGAAAATATTATAGCATGAAAAAAGCTCCTTGCTGGAGCGTTTTCTTATGTTTATTTTGTTTTCTTTATGCTCGTTTTGGAAGGGAAAATAACCAGTCCTTTCGGATCGGACGTATCACACTTGAAATCCGGGTAAATTTTCTGTACAGATACAAGATGTTTTTTAAAGTAAAATTTAAAAACCCGAACTTCTTTATAGTTAGATCCAAACTGTAAAGCCAGGTCTTCCCATGGAATGAACGTCCGGGAATGGCAGTAGCACATTCTGTAGGTTGCCCAGCAGTAAATATCCACAGCCATAGGGGATTGTTTCAGCTTTAAGACAGCGTTGAAATCTACAGGAATTGGAGCTTTATTGATAGCGTTATAAAAAGATTCCGAAAGGATAACATAGGAACAAAATTCTCCGGATTCGTCATACAATGTATGCGGATCCCACCATAAATCAGCTTCATCGGCGATCAGCATATTGGCTATGGATTTTATATTCCCGCCGCCTTTATGCTTCCAATTGGAGGTACAGGAAATAAAGCAGGTGAACAGGCTGTTAAGCTGCTTGCGCAGTCTTGTGATTGTACCGTTTTTGCCGCCCGTTCTTCCCAATCCGATTCGAGTTAAAAATTCAGAGAGTGTTTCTCCTAAATGAACTTCTCTTGTCTTATTCCTGATTGCTTCCGTAACAATAAAAGCAATGACAAGGCGAGGGAGAGATCCATACGGAAGACCTGTCGGAGAATACAAAGATAGCGTTAAATTTCCATTTTTCCGCACAAATTCACGTCCCTCGACTTCCGTATAGGGGAAATTAGTCTGAACGAAGAAATAGGGCATAAACGCCAAATTTGAGGGGCTTTTGAGTGCCAGCTCATCTTTTCGTGATAAAACCAAAAAATCATCTTTTTTTATCATTTTTACCTCGGCAATTCACTTATACGATATTTTTTGGAATTTATAAGATGCAGTTCATCGTTTGAAAGGGGAGTACGTAAATCCTGTTCCGCACTTGCCATCGCAGCGTTATTCTGATAGTTCTCTTCCATAAAATCACCATCGATAGTATTGATAATTGATTGCGCCTTGAGTTGGGTATTATTACTTTTTGCCTGTTCCGCCGCCAGCTTCAAGAGCGCTCTTTTTTGTGCAAAAGCATAGGCATTTCCTGAATTGTCATTAAGAATAGTTTCTACATGATCATTAAGTGCTTCACTCGTTTTTTCTATACGGTCAGAAACGGAAAGTGTCATTAAAAATTCATCTTCGTGTTTTTTCAACCAGTTGTCCCAGTTTTTGTCTCTTGTTTCTTTTACATTTATTTGTCCGGCATTTTTATATGTCAAATCGGGCTGCGTCCGTTCATTGATTTTTTCTTTAATTTCTTCTATTTCTTTTCCTGTACGGAGAAGTTCTGATACGGGGTTTTCCTGAGAGCTGCCAAAAAAAAGGGAATATAAAGATGTAACCGACTCTTTAAATGGTTCCCATACGGCAACTATATCTTTATAGTCTGAAGAAAGCTGTCTGATGTGAAGAAGAACTTCATTTTGTTTTGCTGTTTCTACAGCCTGTTTAATCCGATTAGGAATATCTTTTACTGATCCGCCGTGAAAATGCCACCGGGCATCAACTATTCCGGATAAACAAAGCAGAATAACCGGAATAACAAGGTATTTTTTCGTTTTTATATTCATTTTCAACTCCATAAAGTATTAAAAGCTTCTCTGGTTCGTTTGGAGAAAGAAGGAATGAAGAAAACTAACAGTCCCCAGCAGCCGGCGAATAAGACTAAGGAAGCTACACTGTCTTTATCTATCGGCTCCATGGCCGCTAACTGATCGGAAAGGAAAACAAATAGGAAAGCGGTAATAATTAAATCAAAAATATTGGCCAAAATTCCGGATAGCATATTTTTTCCATAATGTTTCATCTTAGGAAGGAAAAACAGTGGAATTCCTAAGACACCGAAAACGCAGGAAATGTAGAAAAGAATCAGTTTTTCCATTAAATAAATCGTTGCAATGATTGTGAGTGCCAGGATGATAAGGACAAACAGTGCAACAAATAAAGCGACAGCGATATTGAAGCGGGAATCCACGTGCAGAAATGGACTAATTACATGACTGACACTTATAAATAGTTCATCGAAGTGCAAGAAAGAAGTTTCAGTCAATTCATGTCCGGTATAAGTGCTGCTAATATTTTCCAGTATAGGAAGGAAGAATGTATCGACAATCTTTCTCCAGGAGAGAAAAATCATAAAGAAAAAACCATATCGGATCAATCTAAGGATGACACCGGATAAATTACCAAGCGTTGTCATCCCTAAAATTACCGGAATCATTAACCAGGAAAAATCTATAATGGCTAAAATAACAAGTAACGGGAATAAATTCTTTTCCGCAAAATCAAGGGAAAGTACAATGGATGCCATAATTTGTTTTGCGATTTTAGCCAATTCTTCTGAAGGAGCGAAATACTTTGTAAAATTAATATCAATTGCTGGAGTTACTTTGCCGAGAGCCCATTTACCGACTTCAGTAATAACATTGGTTGTTGTATCTCCATTCAAGTTCCATCCTGCCGCTAAAGCGTAAGGGGTGGGATCCATATGCTGGCCGTCTTGCACTTCATCAACTTCAAAGTGCAAATGACCGCCTGTAGATCTTCCGGTATTTCCGGACAAAGCTATAAAATCTCCTTGACTTACGTGATCACCGTACGAAACGTTGATTTCAGAAAGGTGGGCATATCTGGCTACATGTCCGTCCGGCATTTGAATTTCTACTAAATTTCCGTAACCGCCATTCCAGCCGTATACAGCATAAACAACGGTTCCATCTGAACATGAAGGGACGACAGTACCTTCATCAAGTCCAATGTCAAGGCCGCTGTGGCAATGCATTTCTCCTGTAATAGGATGAGTCCTGTAACCATAAGGAGAGGTAACCGGTCCACCGAATGCGGAAGCCGAAGGCATGACAAAAAGAGCAGAAATAAATAAAAGGGAAATGAATAGTAATTCTTTTAAAACTCCGCTCTTTTTAGCTGTCATTTTTCCCACCAGCCTTTAATTCTTTTTCCTATATAACGCCCTGCTGCTACTGTTCCTCTTGCAGCCGTACGTCCGGTAAAGACAATACCCGTCCCTCTTGCTACGCTTGCAGCAGTACCCGCTGCTCCGACAGCAGCAGCAGGGGAATGGACAATGCTATTAGTGGCAAAAGCAGCGCCCGTTGTCATAGCACCGGCAAATTCTACAGCCTGTGCCGTTAGGTAAGATAAAAATAGTAAGCAGCAGGCGGAAGTAATAAAACCGGAAACGGTTTCATTCGTAATACTGCTCGATACATTGAATGCGTCATCTATTTCATTACCAACCAGACACACCATGAAGACGGCGACCATTAACTTAACAGCACAAGTGAGAAGAATGCCCCATGTTTTTTCACAGATGGAAGATGTCCACCGGGTAACTCCAAACGGAAGCAAAACCATTGATAAAGACCCTAAAATAAGAAATTCTGCGTTTGCCATGAAAATAACGAAAGCAATCCGAAAAAGTGCTAACAGTGCAACGCACAGGGCAATTGTTGCCAGAATATGAACCATAATTGTTCCTGACATGACGCCGGGAAAATTTTTCCATAAATTTTCAAATGCTAGATATACCTTGCTACAAGTTGATGCAAGTAAGTACGTCGGCGTAAAAGTCACATCTACACCACCGGCAGCCATACCGAGTGTTTGCCCAGAATTTTTTACAATTTTCAACAAGTTATCCCAGTTTTTGATTAAAAACGCCAGGAAACCGATATGAATGATTTTTGTAAAAATATTTCCCCAATTCCAGGTTGAATTAAAGAACATATCAAATTCCGAACATACTCCGATGATAGCAAGCGTAATAAGAAGCAGAAGTAAAGGATCCTGCAGATTGAGAATGCCATTATAAGTACTGGTTTCAATCTTGTCTCCGATGTTTTTTAGAAGGGTGAGGCCGCTTTCTGTCATGATTTATCTCCATTTTGTTTCATCGACGAGGGAATCAAATTTTGAGGATAAGGTGGTTGTGGGTTTGTAATCTTCCGGATGCTCATCTTTTCTTTTTTCTAGCTTTGCTTTGCTGCTTGTATATTCTAATGCCTCATCAGTAGGTAATTTTTCATTCGTCTTTTTATATTCTCCTTTGGATAGACTCGCGCTAAAGCCCATAACATCTTTATTCAGAGTTAATTTATCTTTCTCGATTTTCCCAAGGATGATTTTATTCCCTATCAAACCGATATCACAGATATTCTGCTCTTTATCTACGATAATTTTTGGGGCAGAATCATAATATTGTTTCCCTTTATAATTACTTTCCGGGGTTGTTTTATATACGTCAAATTCTTCTAATTTATCTTTATTAGGCAATTCAGTTGTTCCCTTGTGATAGAGATAATAAGTGATCTTATCATTTTGATAAGCGCCTTCCATATCTTTGGGCGTTAGGGCTCCGCATCCGGACAAAGCGAAAAGCGCCAGACCACAAGCAGATAGGGCAATTAACTTTCTTAAATTTTTCATTTTAAACCTCCTTGAACTGGAATTACAATTATCATCTCCATTTTGTTTCATCGACGAGGGAATCAAATTTTGGTGTCAGTGTAGTTACACCGGATTCTTTATCAGCGATTTCACGCATCTGTTTTGCGGCGGAGCCAAAATCATTCGCTAGTAATTCATTAGCTTTATCGGCTGCATCATGTTCCAATTTATTTGTTTCGTTTCGGATAACGGCAAGTTTCGTATTCAATGAATCAATGTCGTTAGAAAGATTCTGGCTATAAACCGTTTCAGCGTCAATTAGTGCTTGGATCTGACCTAGGTCTTTAGAACCTTTCGCTGTCTTCAGCTCTTCTGTGAGCTTTAAAATTCTCTTTTGAGATGCGTCAAGTTCTTTTTGCTTGTGATTAATCAAAAGAACGGTTTCCCGGTCTAATTTACTTATTTTCTGCCGATTGTATTCCATCCTGGCTTTCAAAGATGAATAGCTTTCCGTTTTGACATTAAAATCATCAAAATCACGGAACGTCTCTTTAAAAGATTTTTGTACGTCTTTTGCGCCGGACAAAATTCCGGAAACACTTCCCCGAAGTTTTGCGTATTCGTCTCGATGCTGCTGAATATCTTTGATAATCGGTCCAATTTTACCCCAGCCCAGGTCATATAAATGCTGTTTTTGAAGAGCAATCTGCTGCTTAATTGTATTAATCTGTTCTGTCACTTTCTTAATTTGAGCAACAATTTGAGCGTAAACTCTTGAATCGTGGACGGGGTAGACCGCCGAAGCCGTATATCCGCTGCCGAGTAAAGCGCAAATAGTGAATCCGATAATCAGAAATTTCTTTTGTTTTTTGGAAATCATGATATACCTCCTACATTTTTTAATGCCTTCCACTTTTCAGTAAATTCTGCCGGAGAAAGGGATTCTAATTTAGAAACATTTAATTGATCTTCTTTCGATGTTGCGCCGAGGAACGCAAGCTCTAAAGGGGAAAGAGACAGGTCAAAAATTCTTGTCCCGGAATCAGATTTATAAAAATACTGCCGTTTGGGCTTCATGCTTCTTAAAATCTCTATTTCTGTGTCATTTAAGTCAAAACGTTGATACATTTTATAGGTCATATCATTAATTGAAGTATTTGGCAGGAATATTTTCGTTAAACAGTTAGAATCTACAATCGGAATCAGCTGTTCGTCCATATCAGAGAGATTTTGTGTGGCCATCACTACAGCGCAATTCTTTTTACGAAGATCTTTCAAATATTCCACAATTTTTGCACGGAACGCATCATTTCTGAGGAAAAGCCAGCATTCATCAAGAATCATCAGGGCAGGGGAACCGTCTAACTGGCTTTCAATTCGGTGAAAGAGATAATCTAATGTGGGAGCAACAATCCGGTTATTTTCCATCAGTTTTTCCATTTCAAAAACTTGCCAGTTTCCGGTACCAAAATGGTCAACGTTGGAATCGAAGAGAGAACCGTAAGACCCTTTTAAAGACAAGTCTCTTAAGGAATTTCTTATCTCTTCATCTTGCAGCATTGTGATTAAAGCGGTGATTGTGCGTTCACTTTCCGGAGCGGTAGAAACGCTGTTTAATGCGTTAAGGATTGTGTTTCTATGAATCGGTGTAATTTTTACATTGGACGCTTCCAGGTAATTTACAAGCCACTCTAAAACCCAAGTTTTTTCAACGGAATCGTTAATATGGGCTAAAGGTTGAAAAGAAATGGATTGATTATCTACAAGCAGGTTATAAAAATTGCCGCCTATTGCTTTCGTAAGAACTCTTGATGATGCGGATTTATCGAAAACAAAAACCTTGCAATTCGGATATTTTTTAAAATTCGCAGAAATTGCATTCAGAAGAACCGATTTACCGCTGCCTGTCGGTCCGACAATAAGTGTATGCCCGACATCGCCGATATGAAGATTTAAGAAAAATGGTAAATGTTCCGGGGTTATGCATTGTATCAACGGATCCACCACAAAATTAAGGCCGTCCCGGTGGACTGTTTTAGCTAAATCTTCAAAGTGCTTATTTTTTTTTTGACCTTCCCAATAGGCACCCATAGGAGCTATGTTGCAGAAATTAGTAGAGTTGACCAGATAACGTCTCACATTATTTTCGTAATTTGACGGAATCGTAGAAAGCCATGCAGCGGTAGCATTATCTTTTTCAATGGTGGCTACGAATCCCAGGTCATTAACAATTGTTCTGATTTCAGATAAATTTTCTTCCAGTCGCTTGAAATCTTTATCTAAAATGACGATTTCAAAAGATAAATAACCGAATCCTATTTCGTCTCGTGATAAAAGCTCATATGCTTGCTCTGCATCTTCTGTGTCTAATACTGCGTCCCTGTCAACTTTACCGGAGTCTATATTTCTAAGAGATTCCATTAAAATGGTTAAAATTGTTTTCTCACGCTGTCTATGCTGCGCTATAATCTTTTTCAGCTCATTTACCGATTGATCTTTGTCTAAAGCGATGTAACGGACTGAAAACCGATACTCTATGGAAAGAGAATTTAAACGGTTGAGGAAAAAATCCATGGTGTCTGCGGGCATGTCTTTGATCCCGACGATTCCGATATATTTTTCGCCAAGTTTTGGGTAACGGCCGCCTAAAAAAACACAATCTTTTAAACGTTCTGTTATATTTGATCGGACGTTTGCTTTAACTGACACATGTTGATCAGAAATACAATCGTGAAGATAAGTTAAAGTTTCTTCCTGATTACAAGGATGAATTTCTACGAAATAATCACTTAATCCTTTGGTAATCAATTCACATTCGTCAAGAAATTTCCGTTCTAGTTCATGAAAATGAAAGCTCGTTTCACGCTGATCCTTATAAATTTCATCCAGTCCGGACTGGATGGGATTAAAAACATTGATAAATTCTTTAATTGCTGACTTTGCTTCAGAAAGAACTTCTTTATTTGATTTATCAATCACCCTTGCGGCACGCTGCAGCGCTTCTGACGGCCAGCGGTAACAGATTGTCAAATAGAAATCGTTTTGAAAAACCTTATTTTTGGTCAGGTTTTCCTCTCTGTTTCTTTGAAAATCGCTTAAAAGAGAATCAGAAAAATGACTTTGGATCACATCACCGGTTTCTCTTTTTGCTTGTTCAATAAAAATATAATAATTTGCTTTTAGTCGGAGAAAGATATTATTCAACCCGACATAATAAGCATTAACCATATCTTCTGTCATGTTGGAACCGTCTTTCCCGCGGAAAAGATAGGTTTTTTGAAACGTGCCGTTGTTATTGAAAACAACATTGTTGTCCGTGAGGGCATCCCACGTAACAACATCGGAAAAAACAGGTAATTTTTTACTCATACGGACACCGCCTTAGAAATAATGGGATTTAAAACGGAAGGATTCCCGAAGAATAGAAAAGATGCGATGATCGATCTTTGCTATTCCGGCAAGAAAAGCGTAAATAATGAAAAGCGGGAAAAGAGCTTTTAAACTATGAAAAATCATAATGGACAATAATCCAAACATAAAAAGAAAAATGAATAATTCACGGGGAAGACCACCCCAGAAAACAGGCTTAGTCAATGATTTAAAAACTTTTGCACGCATTGGGATTCTCCTAGAAAAAATAAAAGAGGCTGATAAAAAATAACACTTACCATTAAAAATCAATATTTTATAACATTTAATATTAAAAAATATTATTAAATGTTATTTTCTATCAACCTCTAAATGGGTTGATAGTCAGGGTTAGCCTCCGGCACTGTCTACGATCATCTGGACAAATGTCGGTGCGAAAATACACATCGAAATTGCCAAAATAATAACAAGAATTCGACGAACACCATCACCGGCATTTCCTGTAAAAAGACCAACGGCTGCGATGACAATTCCTAAAATTCCAAGAGTCGTCGGAAGCGGGCCGGTCAATTCATCTCGAATTTCAGATAAAAGATTTGTCCACGGCCAATTTCTGGCGTCAGCAAGTTGCATAGAAATAAAACTTGAACAAACGGTAAAAACCGTTGCGAAGACCCGTGATAACCGAAGGTTTGAAAACTTTTCCCATCCGGATGAGATAAATTTCATAATAAGATTCCCTCTTTCTCTAAATTAAACTTTTGAAAATAAATAACAATTCTTCTGTAAATCGAACCCTTCAATCGAAATCATGTCATCGACCAAACGGAAGGATTTTCCGTCACATGCTTTCTTTTGAATAGAAATAATATTTCCGATAGTAGAACCGATTAACCGCTGAATATCTGAAGTTGAATTATTAGATGAAACAGCTTCTTTAATCAATAATTCAAGACGGGTAAGGCAATCTTCACAGCCATCGGCATGGATTGTACAAAATCCGCCGGGATGCCCCGTATTCCATGCCTTTAAGACATCGTAAGCGGATAAATCCCTTACTTCGCCGATGATAATTCTTGTTGGCGAAAGCCTCATGCATGCAAATACCAAATCTTGCATAGTAATAGAGGTTACTTTGTTACCGGACGTTGTTAAATACTGCACGTCGTCGGAACTGCATTGTAATTCCGGTAAATCTTCTAATATGCATAATCGATGATCCGGGTTTAATTCTGAAAGTTTTTTCAGAATTGCATTTAAGAAGGTTGTTTTCCCGGAACCGGTAGCGCCGCAGACAATCACATTTCTTGATTGTTTAATACAATCAAGAATAGCATTGTAATAATGCTGGGATAATGTTCCTTGTGTTATATAATCCTCTAGCGTGAAGATTTTGCGTGGCTTTTTTCTAAAGAAAAAAGTAGGCCGTGGAGAACAGGGAGGATATTCAATCTGTACACGAATTTTGAGTGGCTGTATTTCTACCCCGAGCATCGGATGATCTTCATTGATAATCTGATCATTCATACCAGCCACGATTTCACAGATACGCTTAACCGTTTCCGGAGATAATGTAATATCCGTTTTACGCCTTCCGGAAGATGAATCTACACGAACTATATAATCAGAATTGATGTAAACTTCGGTGATAGAATCATCATCAATCAACTGCTGGATTTCTTGTCCTAATGCTGTCCGGAGCATGGCTAAGTGTCTCTCAAAAGTACTGTCCATCATTTTTCTTCATCTGCCGGTAATGGCTGTCCTTGTTTGTTCAGATTCTTGTAGTAGACGCAGGCATCAACTATAAATTGAAGATCTGAAGGATCAATATCATTGGCTACCAGCTCAAGACTAAGCGCTTTATATTGGCGATAACTTAGCTTTTGCTCTTCTTCTGTTGCTTTTTTTGCTAATCTTGAAGCTTCTTCACGCATTTTCTGAACATTTTCAAAATCCTTTTCCAGCGCTTTTAGTTTGCCGAGAAAATCCATTTTTTTTGCCATATTTTCACCACCTTTCTTTAGGGCGCAATCCGACTTCATGCCGGGGATCCAAAGCATGGCCTTTGTCAATTTTATCGGTCATGTCCTTCATCAGGAAGAATTTATTTTTAGGGGACAAGATCCGTAAGCCTTCAATCAGCATGGCGGATTTATCCCATAAAAAACTTGAGGTTTCATCAGGCAGCAGTAACGCTCGCTCCTGTTCCAGATATGTATAATTTCGCTTTGAAAAAAATCCTGCTGCCTGTGAGCGTTGTTTTAAGCGAATTGTCTTTTTTCCGAGTGTTTTAGATACGTACTCTCTTGTTTTATTGTCATTAGGCCCGAAAAAGACTTGCGTCTGACAGTTTGTCAAAAGTTCTTGCGATTTATAGATATTGTCAATTTGTTCTAAGCCCTGAATTATAATTAAAGTCTTCAGACCGTACCCGGCAATGTACCCTAATTCACGGACAAGATTTTCCATTTTTCCAAACGCCGGAAATTCATCAATCAAAAATAGACAGCGGAATTTATCGCCAGCCAGTTTTTCTGTAGATCGGATAACCATGAACTCAATAATTAAACGGAATAATTTCCCGACACGAGCCAGATCCGATGGTGGTGTTACGAGAAACAGATCTACCGGAACATCGGAATTTCTGATGTCTCTTAAATAGAAATCGCTCGTTATTATATTATCTATAATTGTCTTTTCCGCAAAAATCATTAAAGCGGTAATTGCTGTAGATAAAACACTTCCTGCTTCATTCGCCGGTTTTCCGATGAATGAATTAAATTTAGTTACAACAACCGGGTGAAGATGTGGCGTCTTCATGGCTTCCATGGAAAAATGAGTAACGGTGGTTGCTTGAGCAGGCGTTACACGGATTTTGATAAAAGCGTCTTTTGAAGTTCCGTAAGGATTAGGCACCTCAAATACAGCGCCATTGTCAGGGAAATGTTGGATACCGGGCTTCCCGGTAATTCCTTTGTCGGGCCTTTCCGGGATTCCAAAAAGCTCTTCTTTTAAGACTTTTCTAAATCCTGTAGGAGCAGTCGGATCTTCAGCATCTTCTTCATCATCGTCTGCTGTCATTCCGGCAGACAAAAATTGGTAAATATCATACATACATGTCTCTTTAAACTTAGAATCTCCGGGATGATAATCGTGGACCGTATTATATACGGTATCTTTGTATTTAAGATGTGTAATTGCCCCGATGATTAAATCTTTTGCATTTTCAAGCCAATGCGCTTCGCTGCCTTCGCCGCTTCCCACCAGAGAATGAACTAATCCGGAGACGTCCCGTCCCTCGTTGGGCGTTCCCCAGCGTATTTCATTGATAGGATTCCAGCGGTAAAAGTTTCCTGCTTCAGCCGGATCGAATTTAATAACTTTGTGGCCTAAAACTTTTTCAAGATATGCGCCGCAAGTATCGATATTTTCCCCCTTTGGATCAGCGACAACCATAGATTCCCGCCAATTTAGACAGGTTGGGATAACAACACCGATGCCCTTGCCTGATCGGGACGGAGCACACATAAGAATATGCGTTTTTTCATTATCTACAATATATTCCCGATGTCCGGGAATTAACCGCATGAAAAACCATTTGTTTATCTTCTTTAACGTCAAGTTTGAAAGAAATTCAGCAATTTTCAGGCGTTTTTCGTAATGCATTCCGAAATCCCAGGCACCGACAATCACGCCATCATTCGTATTATCTGTTTTAGAGAGCAGTTTCTTCTTTCTTATTTCTGAAACGGTAGCCCATGCAGCTGTTCCTCTTGATGTCAGGGTTTCGGATCCATCAAGTATCCATTTCATGCCGAGGATAATAAGAACAGAGAGAATCAAACCAACATAGCAGATACCCATAGCCCCTTTAAAAATAGAGGGAGCTGCTTCATGAAAACGGTAATATAAAATGATAAAGTAATACGGAATGTAGGCTTCAGCAGAAAGCTGAAAGCCTATTTTCTTAGCTATATTCGCAAAAGCGTAATAGCAGGAAATATAATTGATGAGAAGAAATGTAAAAAAATATATAATTGCATTTTTCATCAGGAAGTCCCTTTTTTAAATTTTTTTAGCATGTTCTTTTTTATACAAAACGGAGCAAGTGTAGGAACAAAAATGTTCCCTTTTGTCCAAAGGTTTGGTGATGTTTACAATCTTTCCGCAATATTCGCACTTAAATCTTCGTAAAATTTGGCGTTTGCGGGCTTTTGATCCGTATAAGTTCATAACCCCCTCAATGGTTATTAAAATACTCCCTACAGCTAAAGCTGGGGATATTGCGCCCCGGCATGAAGTCGAGGCTTTCTGTTCAATTAATTAGTAAGCATACGGACGGATCCGGATATCTGTATTTAGGATTACATTAAATTGATATCCTTCCCGAACCGTTCCGGTAGGTTTTAATTCCTGATTTGATTCACGAACCATATCATTGATGCCGTTCATTATTTCAGCAATAGCAGCTTTTTTAGCTTCTGTTCCGGCACTTTCTGAATCGTTCTTGTCAGACCTATCAGATTTATTAAATGTCAGTCCATCTGCAAGCCCGGCAACAATGGCACCGGTGAGGATGCTTCTTGTCTTGAGCCAGGTGTGCCTGGTAAATTTATCTTTTAGTCCGGAATAACCAATACCGTCAATTGCCCTATAATCCGGCAAATCGATAGAATGCCCATTGGGGAAAATAATCCGATTAAAAGAAATATCAATGCGACGGCCGTTCATTGTCATCGGATCTCCGATTAATTTTGAGCCGGCCGGAATTAATAAATTTTCTCCGGTGACTGAATCAAAGACATCCTGCCGGACAACGGCAATAATTGTTGTTGTCATATTATCGGAGATGACAGGAGTTAAAAGTGTTGACGGAATCACTGTTCCTGCTTGCAGCACTTCTGAAGAATTAACAAGCTCGTTATACGTTTTCCCGGAAGAATATGCGGCTGTTGTATAAGTAAAAGGAGATAAAATAACGAGACTTGCTAAAATAACTTTTTTAAACATACATCTACTCCCCCTTTCGTCCAATAACTTGAATGTAATCATCATCAAAATGGTCAACGTTTTTATCAGGAAAAACACCGTCATTGTAATAACGATTAGCAGCTGTTTCGGGAGAAGAATATTCTTTTGACCGGACGGCTTGTTTTTTATGACCATCTAAATTAAAGAAAATGTCACTTTTCTGTGCTTGCTTTTCTTCTTTGTAATTGTTCTGCTCTTCGTCAAGCTGACGCTTGTAATAAGCCTTTTGAGATGCGTCAACATACTTTTCATATGGGGTAATAGGAGCAGGAGCGGACTGTGAAACTGCAGTTTGTGCAGTTTGTCTTTCAGAAGAAATTTTTCTTAAATTTCCTCGTTCGTCTTTTTCAAATCCTGGCGGAATTTTGTCGTTATATGGATCTTCGGAATGACTGGATGATCCGTTTTTCGCCGCTTTATTATTTAAGGTTTTATTTTTATTTTCTGCTTCTTTTAATTTATTTTCCGTGAAGATTTCATTCGTAGAAGAGACTTCTTGTTTGGGTTTATTCTTTGCGTTATCACTTCCCGGAGATAATGCAATCCCGACAGCGATAATTGCAAAAAGACCAACGCCATAAACAACCAATTTGTTAATCCTTTTTGCCGGTTCCGGTTTAACACTAATATCAATGTGTTCTTCTTCAGGAACATTATTTTCTACATCGTCTACAGGCTTTTTAAATCTGTTCATGAAATTCATTTTGTGTCACCCCCTGGCGTTGTTTCTACATCTGAATCGGATTCCAGAATATCTGCTATCCGATTTAACGGATCCTCGTTTTGAGAGTTAGACGCTTTGAGCAATTCAAGCTGTTTCTTTTCCATTATTGCTTTCATCTTTTCTTTCAATGAAATAGGAGCCTGTTCATGCAGATCTACATCTTTTTTCTGTTTTGCACCTGCATTTACACTTTGTGTCGCTAATTCTTGTACAGAAGTTTTGTTCAAAGGAATCTCTTTTATTGAAGGAATTTTATTGTCTTCATTTGTCCTCTCAAAAATCATGTAAGATTTCTGAGAAAAAACTAATTTAATATGATCCATTACTCTGTCGATTTCCATGAAATTTCCTTTTAAACGATAATTGACCATCTGTAACTTGGACTTATCAAACTCATCAAAATAGAAGACCACAGGCATGTTTTGTGTGTTACCTGGAGCAATTTCTATGTACGTTTTTCTACCGTCATCAAAGACAGCAAGCGGAATGTATTTAGAAACTACATTCTTATTTTTCTTTACTTTATATTGTTTGTTTAAAGCCTTCGCTTTTTCAGCGGCCTTGACAGAAAGATCCATTCTTTCTTGGAACTCTTTAGTTCGTTTCAGAATAGCGGCTCTTCTTTCTGCTTCCTCTTCTTTCGGGTAATTCCATTTAATAATGTAATTCATCCAGCCATTCAAAGAAGTAACAATCAATCTGTAACTTCTTTGTGATGTGTTAATGATTACGTTTGTTGCAGAATCGGATAAAGGTTTAATGTAAACATGAGTAACATCAGCTACTGTATCCTTTTCAACAGACCATTGCAGGGTGTTCCCCGCTGCAATCTTTTGGACTTCTTCGCCTGGTCTAAGTTCAATGTCCGTCACGTACCCTAAACGGGTGTTGACAACAAATTGATTTACCGGGTTAAATTCATATATAGTTGCTGTTCCTTGAACAGCTATTGGCTCATTAATTAATCCGGTTCCGGAATAATCATTTGCTATTACCGATCCACATGATAAAAAAGAAGAAATAGCTAAACTTAATACAATCTTTTTCGTATTCATTACTTTGTCTCCTTTTCTTCTGAAATAGAGAAATCGGTAATAAATAAGCCGATTGGATTTAATGCCAATTCTTCTTTGTCATAGATAGGTTTACTCTTTATAGAGAAATTACCTGAATAATAATAGTCATGAGAAACGGATCCGGTTCCGGCCGTTTTCGTTTCTTTCCATCGAACGCTATAAACGTTTTTCTGTCCCGCCACAGGAAGACAGGAAAGAACTGTGACACGGGAGACTACGGTTCCGATTTCACCAGTAAAAGAATTTAAATACAAATTTTTATATTTATTTGCCGCTTCAGGAGTTAGGAATTTCACTGCTCTATTTACATTCGTTTGTAAAACGGCAGAATCCGTTGGGATATTTCTCATTCCTTCAACAAATCTTGATAAAAAGTAATTAACTTCAGCATCAGTTATTTTTGCATTTTTTTCTGTCAAAGCCCCAAGACTTTGAACATACCCCGTTTTCTCGTCAACATGGATAACATAAGGAATAAATGTGCTTTTTGTCCCGATATAAGTGACACAGAGGACAGAAACCAAAGTGGATGCGATGGCAAGATAAGCAACTCTTTGCCATTTAACTATTTGCCGATCTTTCATAGAAAAAACTCCGGCATAAGTTTTTATCCCTTCATCGTCACCTCCGGCATAGCTGATTTTTGATTCTTTTGACATAAGGCACTCCCTTCCTTTTTTGATACTTTGACAAATAAAAACAATGGTGATAACATCAGTTTAGAAATTTTAATTTTTGTTCTCGAGGATTAAAATTTCTTTCCATCAAGAAGTATACGATAAATACAGAAAAAATAGAAGATAGGAAAAAAGAAGAAAGTATATAAAAAATAGTGAAGTGGTAATATTCTTAATATATATAAACTATTTATAAACAATTGGAAATAGGCGAAAAATTTAGAAAATAACAGAAAAAATAGAAGATAGGAAAAAAGAAGAAAGTATATAAAAAATAGTGAAGTGCCCACTGATGTGGAGAACGAATGTTCCTATGATTTCATCATAATTAACATTCGTTCTCCACTGCGGGCCCCCTCTTGCAGAGAGCATATCGCCGTACCGGCTCCAAAAACATCGTTTGCGTACCGCAAACAGGATAAAACACAGTAAAGGAATGCATAATGAGTTTCTTTTCAGCAAATATATCAATGTTACGCTCCCCCTCTATGGTGAAGCATTTTAATTACATAAACCGTGAGGAAAACTACAAAAAAATGAAAGACCTTATTTATTCAGAAAGTGGGAATTTGCCAAACTGGGCGAAAAATGGAAAAGAGTATTGGGAAACAACAAAATCCCAAGAAGAACAGGTTGAAATGGAATTTCAAGAAGGGAAAAGAGGCGAAAAAAATTGTTCGGTTCGGAAATATCGATTTGCGCTGCCAAATGAAATGACGGACGAAGAAATGATCAATTTTACCAAAGAATATTTAAAGGAAAATTTTAAAGATCTCCCCTATACCTTCGCTATCCATAGAAAAACCTCAACGGTTCATGAAAAAGAAAATCCCCATGTCCACTTAATTTTTGCAGACCGTGTAAATAACGAGCGCTCCAGGAATTTAGATAAAGCAGAATATTATAAAAAACATGGAATTAGTAAAGCTGGAAAGGAATATGGTGGTGCTTACCGGACTACAGACTATAAAGATATAAATAGACGGGTATATCGACAGACAAGAAAAAATCTTGCCGATCGAATCAACGCCTATTATAAAGAACACGGGATAGACAAAAGGGTTACTGAAAAGTCTTTAAAAGCAGAACGAAAAGAAGCTCTTTCTGAAGGTGATATTTTGACAGCAGAAAGTTTAAATAGACCTAAACCATTCAGATTATCTGCAGCTAAATTCAAAAAAAATCAAAAAATTATCCAAGAAAAAATCAAAATGGGCTGGAGAAATGTAAAAGATCTTGATGACGTTCATGATCCGGAAGTTAGAGAACGAATTATTCAAGAATTTGAAAAAGAAATCAAAGAAGAGTCTTTAAATGAAGTAAAATCCAGTTTACTGGAACCAAATGAAATTGATAAATTACATGCTATTGAAAACAAAATCAACGAGCTGAAAATGCTGAAAAAGTTCTCCCCTACCCGCTCCGGTATTTCCAATATTCTTAATGAAATGGAGCTGGAACAACTGGAAAAAGAAAAGGAAAAATTAAAAGAAAACTCTTCCGGAAAAGGAAATTACTATCTCACAAAAAAATATGAAGCTGCTTTAAATGACATCATTTACAAAAAACAGATAAAAGGTTTAATGGAAGCATCTATTGCTGAAAAAATCAAGGAATGTGCGATAGCTGTTTATTCCATTCAGGAGATGGAACAGCGAATTAATGAACTAAAAAAGAAGAAGGAAAATACCCTTCTTTTTAACCATGCAGATAAAATTTCCAATGGAGAATGTAGACAACTTTTAAGAAAATTGGATAGTCGGAAAAGTTTGAAGAAATATTATCTTCGAGAAGGAAAAGATCCAGATCTTATTGATCAGCAAATTAAAGAAATTGAGGAAAAAATCAATGTTTTAATTGCTAAAAATGTAAGTTCTGAAGAAAAAGAACGAATTCATAATGAATATGAATCTGTCCAGAAGGAAATTTTTGAATTGACAGAAGTTTCTACAAGTTATGAATCTCGTCTTGAGGCTACCGGAATTGATAAAGCTTTTAAAGAAAAACATTCTGCTGCTATTCAGGAATATTTACAAAGTCTTAAGCGGCTAAATCGCTATAATGTATCGGAAAAAGAACGGCCTTCCGATTCTATGTATGAGGATTTATTAAATGATGCTATTTTAAAGAAAGCTGAATCCTTTGAACATCTACTGCGAGATGAACAAGACAAGAATTGGGAGCATGCTCTATCAGAAGTCATAGATAAAATGACCGATGGTTCTTTACACAAACTGAAAAATGAACAATATGATCTTCTCCATGAGAAAGAATCAATTTCTTCTTATGATTACCGAAAAGTCTATGCAATTAGAGAAAGAGTCAAAGAAATTGAGCATTTAATCAATCAACTTGTAAAAGAAAAAATGCCTGAATGTGAAAATATGGCAAAGAAGATTTTGCGTGAAGCTCGCAAAGATCGACTGCTGCGAGTGAATGAATTAATTTCTCTTAAAAAACGGCTGGAAAAGGATCTAAAACGAAAATATTTACATCCGGAGATTGCTAATCGGCTGAAAAAAATATTAAAAAATGCAGATGAAAAGATTGATGCTATCCGTTTGCGCCGCTCAGGTTCCAGGTTTGAAGAAAGCCGTTTGAAATGGATTGAAGAAACTGTTAAAAACAGACAAAAGAATTTCTATAAAGAATATCAAAAAATTATCCCGCAAACGGAAAAAGCTTTAGTTGAAAAGTTGATTGACAATGAAAGCGGTATGCAGCTATCTAAACTTAAAGAGCAGCTTAGGAGTCAGGAAAGCTTCAGAAAATATACTATCAAGCAAGGTAAGGATCCTATAATTTATGATAAAAAAATCGAAACTCTTAAAGAGAAAATGGAGTTTATTCGCAAGCAGTACCGCACGCCGGAATTGTTACTTAAGGCTCGTAAGTTAAGCCAATTTACCCGAAAAAAATGGAAAGAAAACAGACGTCTTGCTAAAAAGATGGAACAACAGATTTTAAAAGATGCTCAACGAAGGAATATTTCTTCAGAACTGAAACAGTCCTGTAAAAAGGCTCTTTCATATGCAAAATACCAGTTATCTAAGCAAAAACTCTTAAATGACACTGTAACTCTCAGAGTGATTGCTTTTAAAGATAAAGTTATGGCAGAAATTCCAAGAAGGGAGGAATTTTACTTAAAACAGATTATTAATGAAAAAACAAATAATAATCTGCAAAAAGTGGAAGCGTTGCTTTACTATTATGAAAAATTAAAGAAAAATGAAGATTATTCTGCCGGAACCATGAAAGAAATTGATCTGAAGATTAAAGAACTAGCTTCAAAAAGATCTAAGATTTTTTCTGAACAGAAAACGCCGGAAATTCTGAAAGAGGTGATGTTAAGAAAAGAAAAAGCACTGCTTGAATACGCTGATAAAATCAAGGATTTACGGAAAGAGTTTAAATTTATTCAAAAAGATGCCCAGCGTAGACATTTGTCTCCCAATACGAGAATTTTCGTAGAAAAGAATGCTAAAGAATTAGAAAAACTTCTTTTCCACAGTGAAAGTGTTGTGCTGAATCACAAGAATCGTCATTCTACCTTACATACTCCGAATCCGTTTAAGTCTCTAAAAACGGTACGCTTACCATCAATGTTGAAACGGCTTCAAGGAATAGGAAAAATTAAAAATTCAAGCATTCATGGTCGTGCCAACATTCGGATCTATAAACATGAAGATGATTTTGAACGTTAATTTGTATTTAGATAGGACGTGATTTTATGGAACAGTTATATATCGCCGAAAAACCAGCCGTAGCAGCTGCTTTAGCAGATTTCTTTTCTAGGCACGGCAATAAATTTACAAAGGAAAATGGGCATTTTATCAGTATAAAAAAGGATATTGTCATTACTTGGGCAATTGGACACCTTTTGATGGAATATGAACCTGGTGATTATACAGAAAATTGGAAATCTTGGTGGAATACCCCCCTGCCGTTGGTGCCGAAAAAATTTATGCGAAAGCCGTTTAAAGATAAAAAACAGCAGTATGAACATATTTGTAAATTGCTGGAAGACGCCGTCATTGTCATAAATGCGGCGGACGTAGATAGAGAAGGCCAAAATCTCTGTGACGAAATCACAGATGGAAAAACAGAAGAAAAAATAAATAAAAGGTTATTCTTGAATGCATTAGATGATGAATCTATTCAAAATGCTTTAGAGTCAATGGAAAATAATGATAAATTTAAAGGATTATATTATGCTGGGCGGACAAGACAGAACATAGATTGGTTAATCGGGATAAATTTAACCCGGTATTTCACCAATTCTGCGCATAACGGCGGAATTGAAGGAACGGTGGCCGTAGGACGTGTAAAAGCCCCTACCGTTGCTTTAATCGTAAAGCGGGAGAAGGAAATTGAAAATTTTAAACCGGAAACATATTTCAACATCTTTGCGTATGTCAGTGTGAACGGAAAAGATTTTAAAGCAGGTTATGAATCAACAGAAAAAATTAAACTGGATCTTGATGCAAGCAAAATTGTCAATAATTGCTCCGGGAAGCAATTTGTTGTCAATAATGTGAAAGTGGAAACAAAAAAAGAAAAGGTAAATGTTCTGTATTCTCTAAACACATTACAGATCGATGCGGATAAAACTTATGGACTTTCCGCAAATAAAACGCTGGAAATTTTGCAACATTTATATGAACTGAAATATACAACCTACCCCCGCAGTGATTGCCAATTCTTACCGGAAAGCCAAAGAAAGGATGCCTTGGAAATTGCCTCTTTAATGAATGAAAAATTGGCTGTTGAATTAGGTCTAATCCCCTGTATTGCTAAAAATAACCCGAATTTGAATAATTCTCCCGTCTTTAATGATAAAAAAATTACTGCACATCATGCGATTATTCCGACAAAGGTTGTTCCTGTTTTAAGCAGCTTATCAGAAGATGAAAAGAAAATTTATCTTCTGATTGCGAAAAAATATGCCGGGATTTTCATGAATCCTTACACTTATGAAAAAACAGAGGTTATCGGAAGAATTGAAGGTTATCCATTCAAATTTATCTGTAAAAACATAATTGACCCCGGATATACCATTTATTACCCGGAAAGAACAGAAAAAGATAAAGAAACTCCTTCTATTTCCGGAAAGTTATCCCCCGGGGAAAGGCTAAACGTATCCAAGGTGGAGAAAAAAGAGGAACGGACACAGCCGCCAAAGCGATATACGGAAGGTACCCTGATCGCCGCTATGGCAAATATAAAAAGTGAGAATGAAGAATTAAATGAAACACTTGCCGAGATAAAAGGAATCGGCACACCGGCAACGAGGGCAAATATTATAGAGACGATTATCAAAGTAGATAAACATGTTTTAAAAAAAGGAAAATCACTTTATCCCACAGAAAAAGGAAAACAGCTTGTTGAATTTTTACCAAAAATCCTTACGGAAGCAGATTATACTGCTGAAATGGAACTGGAACTGAAAGAACTTGAAGAAGGAAAAAAGACAGAGCAAGAATTAATAGATAAAACAATTAAATTTGTCACGGGAATTGTTGAGAGTAATATTCAAATCATTAATAAAGACTTCCCCTGCCCCAAATGCCATACCGGATATCTTTTTTTTAAACGTTTTAAAAACAAAGACACCGGCACATTCGATGAAAAGTATATTTGCAATAATGATTCCTGCAAAATCAGCTTCCCGTCTATTAATGGAAAACCGAAAATCGTAAAATGTCCGAATTGCAAAAAAGGCTTTATGCTTAAAAAGCGCGGTAAATATGGTGATTTTTACGGATGTAGCGAATATTCCAATGGTTGTAAAAAAATCATGAAAGAAGAGGAATTTTTAACCTAATTCGCAAGAAGTCTCTCGGAACAAAGACGCAGTTCTCGTTGAATCAGGAAGCTCCCGCCTCAATAGGCGGGGGTACGTTCACAATCTAAAAAATAAGTCCCAACTCCAGGCTATGCCTGTTTATATATAAATCCTTTTGAAAGGAGGTGCATCATGGAAGATAAAGATCTTTTGATTGACTTCGATCATATAAAAATTCTTGCTTATGAAGATTTATCTGATGAGCAGAAAAAGGAAGTCAATACAATCTGCGAATCGGAAGGTATTTCTCTTTCCGAAGATATGCCTGAAGAACTTTATCCGGATTCTTTGCTTAATGCCGAATCGGACGACATAGAGTAATAAGTACTCTATCCCCTGTTTTTAACACGGGTAGAACAGGGATATATGTCTTATTTCTTAAAAAATTCCGATATTCACAATATCATCCATTCATTATTCCCCGGCAAAATGTGACCGGGAGAAAGGCTATTTTATGGCTACAAAATACGATTTAACGGAAAGTGCAAAAAGCACAAAAAACAATGTATTTAACTCTATCATTAATGAATTGGAAAACGGTCCGGGCCAATTCACTGAAAATCTGGAGAATTTGAAAGGTGTTTTGTATAATCCGACTACCCAAAAGGAAATCCATGACAAAAAGGTTATTGAAATTCTCGCCCAAGGCAAAGATCTGACGGATCAACGTTTTGTAACGTTTTCTCAAGCACAAAAAGCCGGTATGCATATCTCAAAGGACGCTAAGGGTATTCCCACGGTCAATTATTCGCTTGAACAAACAAAAGGCAATAATGATGTAATTCTGAAGGGACGAACCGTTCATTATTTTAACGGAAAAGACATCACCGGTTTACCGGAACAAAAATTGAATCTTCAGTATACAGACTCCGAACGCTTAAAACTCAACATGAACCTTATTTCTCGTATTAAAGACGCTTATGAGAATGGAGTTAAAGCAGCAGAAAGAAAAGGAACCAATAAACCCGAACCTATGCCTGAAAGAGCCGATTACAAAACGATTGATCAATTTTTTGAAGCCGTTACCGGATATGCAGTAAAAAATACAATGGAAATGAATAACAACACGGAGAATCTTCGGCAGGAATATTTTCGTGATGAAAAAGGAAAAAGCGAAAAACGAGAAAACAGCATCGAAGAAATAGCTGCCCGCTCAGAGTTTAGAAAAGGATTGGCTACAGCTCTTCTAAATCGTGAAATCGGAAACCCTGTACAATTCAGGAAATTCCTTGAAACACCTGCAATGAAACCTTATTTAACAACCATTTCCGAAACTTATAAAAAAAATCCGGAAAAATTGTCCCATGATATTAATGCGGCTGTTTTAGCTAAAAATTATGTTAAAAACAAGGTCATGTTTTTAACAAGGCAGCGGAAAAGCAAAGAAGAAATTCAATCAATGGAAAACAAGCATGATCCAAATAGAACCGGCAAGTCCTTAAAATTTACTGATTATTACCAGTATAAAAAAATCGACATACCCAAAAAGGAAGATATTATTTCTAAGTCTAAAGAGATGAGAGATGTTAATACACAGATGGTTATTTCAAAAGCCCAGGACAAAGCCATGAAAACGCTGGAAACTCAAATTTTGAATATGACCAATTATGCTGAAAATACGGTTATTATTTCCAAAAGTCTTTGTGATAAAATTTCCGATGCCAGGAAAAATGAAGGCCTTGAGTCAGATCCCAAAAAATTCCTGAATGGATATATGGAATTTAAGAGTGATAAAGGAATTGAAGTTGCTTTTAAAGCGGATATACGGCGTATTCAAAGTGAAAATCTAAACCACAAACAGATTATTAATTGTTTTGCCAACGGCAAAGAACGTGATTCCATTGATATTGTTGAAAAAATGAAATCCAATGAACTTGCTAAGGCAGAAAAAAGAGTAATTACAAGCTTAAAAGCAAAAGCCGGTAAAACAGCAAGAACAGCTGTCCGGACAAAGATTTCTAAAACTAGGCGACCTACAGAAAATACTAAAACAACATCAAAGCCTAAAAAGGCTGCATTGGAACGATAATTTTATAGAGTAAATAAGGTAGCGAAATGGAAATCATGCCGGATCATGTACATCTTCTGCTTGAAGTACACCCGCAGTTTGGGATCCATAAAGCCATAAAGACCATCAAAGGGAAAACGTCACGTATTCTAAGGCAGGAATTTCCTTGGCAAAAGACAAAGCTCCCCACCCTTTGGACAAACAGCTATTTTTGCGCTACGGTTGGCGGTGCGCCGCTGAGCATTGTAAAGCAATACATCGAGAATCAGAAAACATCGCAAAGGAAGTGAGAAAATGAAGACCTTCTGCTTTAAGCTGTACAAGGCAAAGAGAAACCGAAAGCTCCCCCGGCAAATCAATGCGGCAGGTCTCATTTATAATCACTGTATTGCCCTGCACAAACGGTATTATCGTCTATATCACAAATCGCTGAACGTCTATGCCCTGCAAAAACATCTCACGAAGCTCAAAAAGATCCCCCGGTTTTCCTACCTGAAAGAAATCGGTGCACAGGCGGTGCAGGACATCACGCAGCGGATTGACCGTGCCTACAAACTCTTTTTCCGAAATCTGAAACAAAAGGTGCGCACAGCGCCGCCCTCGTTCAAGAAAGTGAGAAAGTATAAATCGTATACGTTGAAGCAGGCAGGGTGGAAGCTCCTGGAAGGAAATGCCGTCCGAATCGGTACGCAAAAGTACCGCTATTTCAAAAGCCGCGGCATCGAGGGAACGGTCAAAACCGTCACCATCAAACGGGATGCACTCGGGGATCTCTATCTTTATTTCGTCTGTGAGACGGCAGAAAACGAAGTTTTGGCAAGAACGGGTAAAAGCGTCGGCTATGACTTCGGACTCACGCAGTTTCTCACAGCATCGGACGGAAACGACAGGGAAGCCCCGCTCTTTTTCAAGGCGAATGTAGCAGCGATACGCAGGGCAGGGAAAGCGCTTGCACGGAAAAAGCAAGGGTCGAACCATCGAAAGAGGGCACGGCTCGCACTGGCACGGCTACACAAGAAGACAGCCAATCAACGCAAAGACTTTCATTTCAAGCTGGCACATGCGATCTGCGAGGAATACGCTCTTGTGTGCATTGAGGACTTGAACCTGAGGGGAATGCAGAAACGATGGGGACGAAAAATCTCGGACTACGGCTTTGCGGAGTTTGTGAAAATCCTAAAGCATCAGGCAAGCAAAACAGGAACGACGATTCAAACGATTGATCGGTATTATGCAAGCTCGCAGACCTGCCATATCTGTGGCGCGCAGAATCCGAAAACGAAAGATTTGCGTGTACGAGAGTGGATATGCCCGCATTGCGGAGCCATTCATGATCGGGACAGGAACGCCGCAAAGAACATCTTGAAGGTTGGGGCATCAACCTTCTTTGGAGAGGCATCGTAAGACCTGCATTTAAGCAGGCAAATGCCATCTGTATCCAAGAATCCCCCGGCTTTAGCCGTGGGGAGTATGTCAATATTCTTAACCTAAAAGGAGGCATTATGCTATTCACCCAGAATTTTAAAAGACCTGAAACAGAAACAACGAGAGCAACAGATGTTGATGAATTTGATGATCCTACGATCCCTGAAGAAGAAAAAATGAGATTAGCAAATCAAAAAAGATCTGAAAATACACATAAAGATTATTCTCTCGATAAACAGTCTGCTCCTGCTCCCCACGATAAATTATCCTTAGCTTATCTTACAAATTTGATGACTGCCATTGCGAAAAAAGTAAATTCTTTATCTGATGATATGTTGGATCTCAAAACTGCGGTGAATTTACAACAAAGCAATATTGCCAACTTTACTGAAATAACAAAAAATAATTACCATAATATAGAACGTATGGAAAAAGAAATGCAGAATTTCTTCGATGTAAAAATAGCTACAGAAACTACACAAAAAATTCTTGAAGCTATGAAAATAAAATGGGATTTAACTTACAGTCCACTTACACAAGAAGATGTTTGCAGACAAATGGAAACGTCCCCATTTAAAGAGGAATATACTATTTTAAATAATATTATCAGTGAAATCAGTCAATTAAAAATGACTGTAGAAAACAAAATGGAAGACCTTCAAAAAAATCCTGGAAGTTCAGAATATCAAGATTTATATGTTTTAGGGCAAACGTTAGAAAGAATTTTCAATGTCTGGCCACCCAAACTGAAGTATTTTGCAGCAAACAAAGATCGTTCAATTGAAATCCAAATGGAAGAAGCTTTACGCATCGATATTTCTGCCGCTTTATCCGAAGCTGAAGCGGAAAAGCAAATTGAAGAAATAATGAAATGAGGTTCCTATGTCATTTAAAAACAGTATAAAATATTTTTTAATATTATTTTCTATTTGTTTTTCGCAATTAAAGGTAAGCGCTATGACACTTACGGATTATATTTCACAATATAATCCGCAAGATGCCCCTATAATTGCAGATGCTATTTATAAAACATCAAATAAATATGATCTCGATCCACTTTTCGTTGCCAGTGTTTTTAATATAGAAAGTAACTATCATAATAATGCAATTTCTTCTGCAGGGGCTATGGGCATTGCTCAATTAATGCCCGGAACGGCTGCTATGATGAATGTAAATCCGGCCGATCCACTGGAGAACATTGAAGGTGGTGTCCGATATCTACGAGAAATGCTTGATTTACAACCTAAAAGCAATCCTTATCGTTATAATTTAGCCTTAGCAAGTTATAACGCTGGGCCTGGAAATGTTAATGGATATATTCCTTCATACACTTATGATTATATTCAATCAATTAAAGATGAATATGAAAAGTTAAATCATATTATAGATAGAGACTCCTCTCCGCTGCCTAACCGGAATACAACCGTAAAAGCAAAACGCTTAACCCGGAAGGCTCGCCTGAAAAATGCTATACGAAGATATAAGCAAGAAAAATACAAAAAGAAACATTTTTAATGCAATTTTGCAAGAATCAGAACATATAAGATATTATAAAAATTTTTTGACACCCCTTCCTGCCCATTTAAACACATATCAAATGTCGAAAAATAGCCTTTAGGAAACTGTTTTGGCCCTTAACCGTGCCGGTCCGGTTCGTCACAGTTCCAGAAAGACTATTTTCCTCTTTTTATAACATGGTTCACTATTAAAAGCACCTATCCAGGC
>ULQA01037912.1_pt1 | contig 31985 bp, 64 predicted proteins | sample 1954001 | NCBI WGS metagenome assembly ULQA01 (sample SAMEA4835643, study PRJEB28245) | human gut metagenome | biome: gut microbiome; material: fecal sample | place: Denmark | collected 2008 | reverse complement strand
GGCCGGGAGACGAGCCTTGAGGTGCTGAAGGGCATCTTCTATGGCGTGGAGCTGCCGGAGGACCTGAAAGCCGAGGTGGCGGACATCCTGCAGAAGGCAAAAGAGCAGGTGGAGGTCATTGCAAAGAAGCTGGAGCCCTCTCAAGCTCGCTGACGCTCGCCAGCTCTCCCAAAGGGCGAGCCCTTGGCAAAGAGGAAAGGCTTGTGCGAAAAATTCAAAATGGAGCAATGGAGCGATGAAACGGGAATTTGTGAAACTATCCATCTTAGCGGCGCTGGGCGGGTTGCTCTACATGGGAGTGGAGCTGCTCTGGCGGGACCGCACCCACTGGACCATGGGCATCGTGGGCGGGGTATGCTTTGTGCTCATCGGGGGCTTAAACAACTACCTGCCCTGGGAAATGCCCATCTGGAAGCAGGCGCTCTGCGGCAGCGCCCTGGTGACCGCCGTGGAGCTGGTGGCGGGGATCATCCTGAATTTATATCTGGGCCTCGGCATCTGGGACTACTCGGGCCTGCCCTGCAACCTGCTGGGACAGATCTGCCTGCCGTTCAGCCTGCTGTGGGTGGCGATGAGCGTTCTCTGCATTTTTGTGGACGACGCGCTGCGGTGGAGGCTGTTCCACGAGGAGAAGCCGCACTACCGATGGCTTTAAGGAAAAATCAAAATGGGAAAGAATTTATTTGTGGGCGTCGGCGGCAAAGCCCGGCACGTCAAGGCCCTGTACGTCGGCGTCGGCGGAAAGGCAAGAAAAGTCAAGAAAGTGTACGTCGGCGTCGGCGGGAAGGCCAGGCTGGTGCACCAGAGCTATATCCCAGTGACGGGGATAACATACTCTCACTTGAATGACTCTAATTACAATGACCTTTGGATTTATTTCAAACTGACTCCGACGAATGCTACAAATTTAACTGTAACATTCACCAAGGACAGCAACCACATAAGATTTACGTCATCAACAACTATGGTTGCCGACAGTAATGGGTATGTTTATATACGAGCCACTACTGGTGGATCATTTAACACCTCCGTATGGATAACTGTTACTGCTACTGCAGCAGATGGTAAGAGCGACTACATAAAAGTAAAGTTGACGAATAGAAAATGGGAAACGACATACTAACCGTACCGCCTTTAGTATTCCGCAAACACCATATAATTCTGATTGTGGTTTTCTCTGGAGCTTGCATTGAACCGTCCATTGGGCGGGAGATTTCAAAATGGAGCGCAAAGAAAAAGCAGACAGCCGGAATGAACTACCTGCGAACCATTATTTATCCCGATAGTAGGAGCCGCACTGAACGATTTGTGAAATTTCAAAATGGAGGTGAAAACCATGGGAATCGAAAGTTATTCCCTCGCTAGAATACAATATTCTAATAAACAATAAGGAGGCACGATATGAAAGCACTCTTTGATTTTATCTCCAAGCTTCTTGCAGCCCTCTCCCGCGCTGCCGGAGACAAGGCAGAGGAGCCGGACGCCCCCACTCCTGAAAAAGTGTCCACTGTGGACACCCAGAGCGCCGCTCCCCACGGCGGGGGCGGGCCTCTGCCCTACCGCTACATCGACGTGAGCCGGTATCAGGGCACGATTGACTGGGCACAGGTAGCCGCTGCGGGCTACAAAGGGGCTATGCTCAAGACGGTCTCCACGAATCCGAAGATGAGCAAGCGAGCAGACGGCCTGTACATCGACCCGACCTTTGAGCGCAACTACCGCGGCGCCCGGGCCGCTGGGCTGGACGTGGGCGTCTACTACTACACCTACGCCACCAGCGAGGCTATGGCGGATGCAGAGCTGGCCCTTGTGCGGGAAGCAGTACGCGGCAAAGAGCTCACCATGCCCGTGTGCGTGGACGTGGAAGAAAACAAACTCAAAAAGCTCTCCACGCTTGACCTCACCAACGTGGTGGCGTATGCGCTGGAAAAAGTGGAAGCCATGGGCTTTTACGCCCAGCTGTACACCTACACGGGCTACAGCTATGAGTTGGACATGCAGCGCCTGGCAGGCCGCTGGGACGTCTGGCTGGCCGACTACACGGGCGAGACACCCAAGGTGGATTACATCTACCACGCCCACCAGCACACCAGCAAGGGCTCTGTGCCGGGGATCTCCGGCAACGTAGACCTCAATGTGACCGAGCTCAGCTACCCCCGTATCATCCGCAAGAAGGGCCTGACCCGTCTTCGGGAGGACGCATGAGCGACGCGATCATCGTAGCACTCATCACTGGCGGCCTGAGCCTGATCGGCGTGCTTATCTCTAACAGCAGGGCCGCTCAAAACATGGACGCTAAGCTGGAAAAACAGCAGGCCATTACCGACACTAAGCTGGACGAGCTGACCCGCGAAGTTCGGACACACAACAATTTTGCCCAGCGCATCCCGGTGCTTGAAGAACAGATGAAGGTGGCAAACCACCGCATTGCGGACCTCGAAAAAGAGAAAGGAGAGTAATACATGGCAATAATCAATAACATTTTGGGCGTGATCCCCGCCCCGATGGCGACTGTGCTGATGCTGGGCGGCTTCATCTTCTACGCCCTTGGCTGCATCCGGCTTGGGTATGGTGCGGCGGTCAAGCCCACCGTGCTCCAGCTCATCGAGCAGGCAGAAAAGGACATCCAGGGCACCAAGAAAGGCGCGGAGCGCAAAGCCTGGGTGGCTCAGATGCTCCGCGCGGCCCTGGCCACAAGCAAGTATGGGCGTTTTATCTCGTGGGCCATCACCGATGAGACCATCGGGGTGATCATCCAATTTTTCTTTGATCGCATGAAAGCGGCGCTGGAAAAGCAGTAAGGAGGATATCATGGCAAGCATTACATACGAGCATTTTGTTGACACCAACAAAATGTACGCCATACACGAACGTTTTCTTGACCTCACGAAAACATACCATCTCGGTAACGTCACCGTAATGGTGCGCAACGCTGGACAGCTGCCGCAGCCTTTCTGGCTCGGTGCTGCCTGTGGCGGCGGCTCGTGTAGTGCTGCCACTGTGCCTGCAAGGGCTTGACCGGCAGCAGATGACCGCCGCCATCAAAAGCGCACCGCTTGGGAGGGTAGACCGTAAGATAGCCTTACTGCGATACGTTGAGCGGCTCCCGCTGCCAGACATTGCAGCGCAAACACATTACAGCCGGACGGCAATAGGCTACCGGCTGAAAGGCATTGAAAAAATGCTGAATGTGTGATATAATATAACACGAGTTAGGTGTCTTTAGAATTATATCCTTATTACTGGAGACTAGTTCTATATGACGCAGTCTGCAGCGTAATCTTGATGGGTTCCAGCCATCACGGTTACGCTGTTTTCTTTTTGCGCGGATTATAGTATAATAATCTTAATTGGGTGCGATTTCTTACGAAACGCGTTGAAGCGGCAGGCTTTCGGGTCTGCCGCTTTTCTTTTTGCACGATTTGTGGTATAATAATTTCAACAAATCCACCCGGCCTCTCGAAGAAGCGCATTAGGGCGGATATCTGAACCCGTTAAGCCTCTCAACGATGCGTATCATGGCGGGTCTTTTTCGTTGATACAGTCTCCCACCCGCCTACTTATAGTGCGTACCATGCGGGAGACGCAATTTTGCCACTTCGGTGGCAAGGCGATTACTCGCTCACTTATAATCCATCAGCTTTAGGCTGGTGGATTTTGTTTTATTCGCACTATTTTTGTCGAAAGCATTGCCATATATTGGACGATGTGATATTTTAGCATTGCACTCCAATGTGTGCATCCTTACAGTTAAGCGCTCATGCGGATTTTTCCGTGTGGGCGCTTTTCTTTTTGCTTAAGATAATCAAGCTTTAAGCAAGGTTTAACCAAGATTTTTTGTCCTTCGTTTGACGTTCGTTGTCTTTCGGCTTTTGCTGATGCAGTACACTGGGAGCATCAGGAGGGATGTATTATGAGCTATTATCCTACACCCGGAGCACCTTACGTTCCGCAGCAGCCTGTCAATCCTTACGGCGGCATGGGCACGGTAGGGCTTGTCACTCCCCTACCGAACACGCAGATGCAACAGACACAACCGCAGCGTCCGCAGCCGATGAATGGGCAACAGCCTGTTCAGCAGTCGGCACAGGACGGCGGTTGTCTACTTGGCAGACCTGTTTCCAGCAGAGAGGAGTTCCTGGCGATTCCATCTGATCTGTACGGAAGATGGACGTATTGCCCGGATTTGCGTAGTGGGGTCATCTACTGCAAACGTCTGAATCCAAACACTTGTGAATCTGACGTGTTAGAGTTTTACAGCCCGGAAACATGGCGGCAAATGCAAGCACAACAGGCACAGCAAACCGCTGCACCGACACAGCAGTATGTGCCTATTGAGCAGTACAACACCCTTGTACACCGGCTGGATGAGCTGGAAAAGTGGCAGAAGAGCTTCTCTAAGCCAACTGCCACAGCAAAGAAAGGAGAATAAGCGATGTCCTCTCCGTTTGATATGATTACTCACAGCCCTATCATGCAGCTTGCAAATCTGGCTCGTGCCGGGCAGAACCCGATGGGGCTTATCCAGCAGTTAAGCGGCCAGAATGCTCCTATCATGCAGGGGTTGAGCCTGATTCAGGGCAAGAACGAAGCACAGCTCCGAACGATGGCGCAGAACCTCGCCAAAGAGCGTGGCATTGACCTGAACCAGCTGGCAAGCGTCCTGAACCTGACGCTGCCCCGATAACGCATCCCTCTAAGCGAAACGCTTCTCAGTTTTGCGGACTTGACAAAAACCGCTTTTGTTTGGCTTCGCCTACCGCATACGGCGGTGGGATAGCATAACGCAAAACTGAAAGGAGTTTTGTTATGGACGATTTTGCAACTGGCTATCTGGCTGGGCAGGACGGCGGCAATAACAACGGCGGATTCTTCGGCAACGAAGGTCTGTGGGCAGTTATCATCCTCGCCATCATCTTCGGCTGGGGCAACTACGGCAACGGGCGCAACGGCAGCGACAACGGTATGGCGAGCTACATCCCGTATCTTGTAGGCACCGGAGCAAGCGGTCAGGGCGGTGCAGACACCCGCGCGGCTCTGTCTGAGGGCTTCTACCAGCAGGATACCTCCCGCTCTCTGGCGGGAATCCAGAGCGGTATCTGCTCTCTGGGCTATGACCAGCTGGCACAGATGAACGGTGTCAACGCCAACATTGCGAACGGCTTTGCTGGCGTGAACAGCGCCATCTGTCAGCTTGGCTACCAGAACGCACAGCTCGTGAACGGTCTGGAACGCAGCGTGTCTAACGGCGACAACGCCATCAACCTTGCCATCATGCAGGAGGGCAACGCACGGCAGGCGGGTCAGACCGCACTTGCCACGCAGCTGGCATCTTGCTGCTGCGAGAACAAGCAGCTCATCGGCGACCTGAAGTATACCATCGCAACGGAGGACTGCGCTACCCGTCAGGCTATCGCAGACAACGCCCGCGCCATCGTGGACAACTGCAACGCCAACTTCCGCAGCATGATGGACTACTTCACGCAGGATAAGATTGCCACTCTGACCGCTGAGAACCAGAACCTGAAGTTCGCGGCTTCTCAGGATCGTCAGAATGCGCTTCTGACCACCGTGATGTCCCAGCAGACTGATACCATCCTGAACCGGGTCAATCCTCGTCCGATTCCCGCTTATCAGGTGGCAAACCCCAACGTGGGCGTGAACTGCTGCGGCTGCTGCTAACCAACACACTCCCCGATAACACCGGGTGAACCATCGGGGCAGGGGTAAGACACCTCTGCCCCTGATTTTTTAGGAGGAAAACACTATGGCTTGCAAAACAAGCTGCCGTCTGTGCCCGCACCTCGTCATCTCGAATGCGGTCACGTTCGCCAATGATACGCTGACCATCAATATCCCTGCTGGCGCATACCAAAACGGAGAGCGTTATTGCATTGTGGTTGCTCAGAGCATCCCGGACACGACCACCATCAACGCCCCCGTGGTCATTACCATTGGTGCAGGTACGACCGCATACCCTCTGACCGACTGCAACTGCGCTCAGGCAACCGCTGAGAGCATCCACACCCGCACCCGCTATGCTACTCGTGTGGCAACGTCTGCCACTGGCACAGGCACGTTCAAATATCTTGGCTGCTTCTGCCGTTCCCACGCTGGCGCACCCTCGTCCATTTCTTGAGGAGGTATAAATTATGGGCAAGACTAATTTTCGCCGCATGATGATGCTCCGTGACCACGACAAAAACCGTGAGCCGGAGCGCGACCGCCTTGAGGAAGAGCGTGACCGCAGGGAGCGTGAGATGGAACGCCGTCTGCGCAAGCTAGAAGGTGATAACGACCGCTATCCCTACTATCCGCAGGAGGAGAACCGCTACATCGACCCCTACCCTATCCCCCGCTACCCTGACATAGAGAATGGGCGCAGAATGCCGCAAATCGGCTTCTCGCAGAACGGAGGCTGGGACAAGCGGGCTGGGCAGTACGAACGTGGCGGCGGAGACAGCCGCTCTATCAAGATGCCACGCCAGCACCTCACCCACGATGAAGCAGAGGAATGGTGCGACAGTATGGTGAATGCTGACGGCACAAAGGGCTGTCACTGGACGCTGGAACAGACACAGGACGTTGCGAAACAGCGCAATATCAACTGTGACCCGAACGATTTCTGGGCTGTCATGAACATGATGTACTCGGATTATTGTCAGGTCGCAAAGCGCCAGTCCGTTGACACTCCGGGCTTCTACGCTGACATGGCAAAGGCGTTCCTTGAGGACGCAGATGCCGCAGATGGCAAGGCGTATCTCTACTGGGATTGCATTGCTGATAAGTAAAACAGAACCCCTGTGTAGTTTTTAGCGGCTACACAGGGGTTCTTCTATTTTAACTTTAGAACTTAGTTTTTATCGTTTTGCTTAATTTCTTCTTCAACCGCAATGTACGGAATGTTCTCCAAAGATGCTCTAAGCAACGCAATCACAACTCTGCCAGATTTTCCGTTTGCCAATTTTGATACATCTTTTAGCTTTTTTAAGACATCTTCTCGCTTCACATATTTACCCATTATGATTCTCCTTTGAACTCATCTTTTATCATTTTCCATTTTTGCGCCACAATAATTGCAAAATGCTGTATCTTTGAAAGCATACGGATCCCAGTCGCTTCCGTATGTAAGCAATACAATACTTGGATATTTACAGTTTCCACACACCCACGAATTTCCATCCCATTTCCAACTAGCTACCAGTTTCTTTTCTTTTGCAATTTCAACAGCTGGAAGCTCTCTGATTTCGCTCCATGCAGCCACATAATCGCCATGAGTTCGTTTTACGATATTCATAGCATCTGTCTTTTTGATATATTCGCTCTCAATCATAGTAACAACCTCTCCTAAATCTTAACTTTTATTGTCAGAATAATACGATGGAGCGTCTTTGGTATAGTACAATTTCATATCTGCCTTGTACGCGTCAAGTTGTCTTTTACCGTCCACAAGCGTATTAAAACTAAATCCAGCCACAAAAGATACGGCGATGGACAAAATCAAGTGCGCCGCAACCCATTTACCAGCAAAGATAAAAGGAATCTGAACTGCTACAGCAAAGACCTCGAACAAAAGAACGTAAACTCCATGTTTGACCATTTTCTGTAAACGGCTAATGCTTTCTTCATAAAATTCCTTTGACTTCATCATACATCAATCCTCCATACAACTTAGCGTTTATCTTCCGATCAACTCTTTAATATACAGCGTTTCAAATTTATACAGGGGTTCTTTTATTCCCAAAGTACAGATTTGGCTTTTATGTCAAATAAATCTTGCGGATGGAATACAAGGCTCTTATCGAGTTCCACCACGTTGACAACGGAGAACTTTCCGGGAACTTCTTGCTCAATTCTTGCTTTTGCTTCCTCCTTGCTGTTTGCAAACAAAACGAGCGGAGTTTGAAGGCGCCCGCATTTTTTATCATCATCGTACTGGATTCCGACCCAATAGAAATTTTCCATATATGGCTCCTTTGTTTTTTTAATATTTTACAGGCGGTTCAGGCAACGGCATCCAATATGTGATGTTATGGATTCTGCCCTCATCATCCCGCCACTCTTTGAACTGATCATCGTAATTTGCTATAACGACATCAAAGGAAGATTCATCAAACCCGATAACACGCGGGTCTGTATCTCCCGGAACACTATTCTTTGCACAAATCCACGGGCTTGATTTTGGCGCGTTTGATACATCGTAAGCGCAATATCCGATGCACTACGGATTGCCGTATTTCTTCATGTAATCTTCATTTCCGATTCGAGCCGCACAAACCATGTGGACATTTTTCCAACCGACACGGTCATCGTCCGTTGATTCGCTGTCGATAATAATATCTTCGGTGTCTAGTACTTTTCTTCCGATTGCAAGATTCCAGTTATTTGCAACATACCGCTTCATTTGCCATTCGTTCAGAAAAGTTCTTGCTTCTTTCATGGCATCTGCCAAAGAACCACGATGAGGTCTGTAAGCAATCATACGTCAATCCTCCAAGAAATCCTCCAACTCAATCTTCCCCTCTGCCGCAGCAACCGCCAGAGCGTACACGAACTGTCCAATCGTCATTCCGTGTCGTCTTGCTTCACGGTTGATGTACTTGCGCTCTTCTTCGCTCATAAGGATAGTAATGCGTTTTGAACGCTTGCCATCACCGCTTGCAACGCCCTGATGCGATTCCGGCATCGGGATTTTTTTCTTTGTCAAGCCAGCTTCGGCTAGTGCTCCGGATACATCGCCCTGTTCGATAAGACGTTGAACTTCTTTTGCCTGTTTCAGTTTCTTCGGCTTACTTTCGCTTACTACGGCATTGTTTGGCTGTGTTTCACTGTCTTTGGCTTGCTTCGGCTTAATACTGCTTAACTGCGCTTCATTAGGCTGTGCATGGCTGTCTGTGGCTTCACTGGGCTTAATCTGTGCTTGTTCGGCTTCGTTCGGCTTTGCTTGGCTTACTTCTTCTTCCTTTGGCTCACTTCGGCTTAATGGCTGTTCCGAAAAAATAGGCTGAAAATCAAACCCGCCAAGCAAGCCTGAGGATTTTTTGCTGGTTGACTTCATCAGCCTTCACCTCCGACAATATGCTGCGCCAGTGCCAAGAAATCCTCTGCGCTGGTGCTTTTTGCCGTGTCGCCGCTAAACAAACTGTGACGTTCTGCCTGTGCCTTACGAACGCCCATAGACGGTCTAATCTTCACATCCAGCAGGGTTGTTCCCATGCTCTGTGCAATCACAGGGAGCTGTTCCACAACCTCTTTGGACAGGTTTTCTCGGCTTTTGTACTGGTTCAGAAGCAGACCTTCAATCTTCAAAGTCGGATTGAAGTATCTGCGAACATCTCCGATGGTCTGCGAAAGCTGGCTCAAACCAGCCAGTGCGTAACGGTCTGCCGTGATGGGAACGATGATGCTGTTGGCGGCGATCAGTGCGTTCACAAGCGCAAGACCAAGCTGCGGTGGAGTGTCCAGCACAATGTAATCGTACTGACCAGACACGCTTTCAAGGGCTTCTCGCAACCGGAAATTCTTGCCCATGTCCCGCACAAGCTGCTCGTCAATGTCCTTCAATGCGTTATCAGACGGAAGAATGTCACCAGCTTCACAGTGCTGGATTCCTTCCTCGACCGTGCCTTGCCGAGTCATCACGTCAAACAGGGTGCATACGTCCTCTGTCTGTGCGCCGTAGGTGTCCGTTGCATTGCACTGGGCATCGCAGTCCACCAGCAGGACTTTCTTGCCAAGCAACTGCAACGCACCAGCCAGACAGGTGCTTGTTGTGGTCTTTCCTGTGCCGCCCTTCTGGTTGGCGACAGCTATGATTTTTGCCATTTTTATTCTCCCCACATTACAAAATAACCGTTGTACTTAAATTTTTTTGCTGCCTTACCGGCTTCAATTAGTGCCTTTCCTTCCTCAATTGCTTCGTCTGGTTCTACAGTGCCGTGTCCACGAGAACCGACCATTACATGAATTGGCGTATCAATTCCATCCCCAACTGTGAAAAACTCAACTCTGTTACAATCGAAGTCGTTTCGCAATTTCGCTATTTCTCTGTACAAAACGGAACTTTGAACTTTTTTCATTTTATCACTCTTTCTTTTTAGTAGAACGGATATGCTGCTTTTATCTCGTCTCCGACCCACAACACAGGCGTGACGTGCCATGCAATTACAGTTCCTTTGATTTCATTACTATCGGAATCAAACCATTTGCCGTTGATTGTATCGTACTCGCCGGTTATGAAACTTTTTTCTCCTGTTTTCTCATCTTTGATACGAAGTAAAAGCCCATGCGGCCATCCTTTTAGGCTTTTATCCGGCATAACATCTTTAGTCATGTACCACTTGTCTTTGTCAAAGCCTTTCGGAAACATCGGAATCATACTCTTTCTCCTTTCTGCATCATCTGCTCAATGTGCTACATTCGACTACTTTAAGAAGCTTTCGTCAAACGTAGCATAATCATCAAGGTCTGCTTCTTTCAAAATTGAGTACATATAAGCGCCGGGGTCTTTTTCAATCCTATCAAGTCGCTCACTGACAAGAATCCTGTATGCATTCTCAATGATGTTCACAACAGCTTCTTTTTTCTTGTTAGGCTTGATGTTCGGATACTTCTCCGGCAATCTCTTTGCCACCAGCTTTGCGGTCAAGATGCACTGGCTTTTAGACATCTCCGGCGTAATAGATGCCCAATCAACATCCTCGTATGCGCCGCTGCGGGGCTTTCTGGCAGGTCGTTGGCTCTTTGGAACATCTTTTAGCTCTACGCTTTCAACCTCGTTAGCTTCCACGTCTATGACTGGCTCATTAGACTTGAAAGCTACATTGAACTTCACGGCAACCGCATTGCGGCCTCTCATGACCTTGTCATATTCAACGCACAGGTCTGATACTTCGTTTATTTCAGCTACCGCAATATCAATGACACGCCGCCTAAGATGCTTGAACTCTTGATAGCTAGGTTCCCTTGCGCCAAGCTGTTCCCTTAATCTATCCAACGTAATTTCGGGCTGGCTCACGCCACGTCCGATGAACTCTCGGAGAATTGAATACAGCAAAATGCTATACTGCGATTTCATATTTGCTGTGTAGCGTAAACGGTACTTGACATATCCACGCTCTGCAATGTCGAAGAAAACAGGTTGCAGAAGCGGGTTACAACATAACGACACAGTAATATTCATCAAGCTAGGTTCAAAGTTTACAGTTGCTCTACTGAACAGGGGATACAAGTCAAACGAGCCTGAACCGTCACCTCTAGGAACTTCAACGGAGTTGTCGATGAAATGCTTGACCTGTGCTTTCAAATTCCTAGAGTTGATTTTCAACCCCAAAAACTCGCAATACTCTTGTAACGTAAACTGAACCGTTGAAGTTTCAGGGTCTCTCGGATTGATACGGCTAAGATAAACTTCAAGCAACCGTAGTTCTCCTGCTGTATAATCAGTGAACTTTGCCCAAACAAGCTGTCTGCTTTTTTCAACCAAGTTCCCGCCTTTAATATCAGACAATCTTATCACGCCTCCTCTCGTATAAGAGTATATCGCAGATAGGTGTACAAATCAATAGCAAGTGTACACCTATTTCCACTTTTTGTACACCTAACTGTCCACATTTCGTACACCTATTTCCACAATCTGTACACCTATATCCATTTTTTGTACACCTCTTTACATTATATAAAACAAGACTATTAACAAGATTATAAAATAACTTCTACTAATAGCAGAAGAAGAAAATTTTCCACAAAATCTTTTCTTTCTCTCTTAAAAAGTGGAAAACACAAAGCGAATACTACCAAATAAACAGCTGTTCAACATCCGAAAGGTTGAAACGCTTAGCGGTTAGCTTTACCTAACGTGTACAAAAAGTGGATGAAAAACTTTTAATTCAATGCTATGGGGGACAGATTGACAAGGCGACCAATCACAGACAACAGATTAACGATAATTCGTTATTTATTACGCGCGAATGTTGTCGATTTACAGCCTATGGGGGACGGATTGACAAGGTAAATTTGCCCGATAGGTGTACAAAAAGTGGATGAACGTGGACAAAATGTTCTTCAAAAACTGCGATAATTCGACAATCAGCCACTTATATTATTTGGATTCACGGTATAGGAATCGTTGGACTTCATGGCTGCTTCCGTTCCAGCGTCCTGCGCCTGATAAAGAATCTCCATCTTTGGGGCGGTTCCGTTCGGGTCTGGGTCTGTTCCGGTAGCCTGCGCTATCTCATAGCTGCCAGACACCATCCGGCAGACAGCGACCCTGTCCTTCAACGGCGTGTGGAGGTTTGCCAGAATCTCCGTCAATACGCCGATGTGGTCTGAGCCGTGATCTCCGTACCGGATGTACAACAAAGCATCTATCTCATAGGAGGAACATTCCATCATAGCATCTATGAGAATCTGCCGTTTCTCCAGATTGGAAAGGTCGTCTTCCAGGTGTTCCAGCAGCCCTGGGTGAATGCAAGCGTCCATGTATCGAGCCACCGATACGCCGCAGCAGGTGAACCAGCGCATAGCCATCGGAAGGGAAATGGCTGCCAGACCTTGCTCCCAATTAGCGACCGTGCCACGATTCACGCCCATTTTTGCCGCCAACTTCTGCTGGCTCAAGCCGGAACGCATTCGAGCTATCTCTAATGCTTTGGCTGTTCTTACTAAATATTCATCCATAAATTCTCACCCTTTCAACAAAATCCGACAAAACTGCCGGATTCGACAAGCCAAAAAATGGAAAAAGCTGCTATGGAGAACCAACAGCAGCCTGTGTTATAACTGTACCATCGAAAAAACGATCAAAACAGGAGGTAACAACATGATTATCATTGACGGAATGCCCGCATCTGAACCGAACGAAAACAAAACGCCGAAACCGTGGGAGGGTTAGTGTATGAATCAGATTGACACCATGCTCATTCCATATGCCCGCCAGACCGCCTTAAAACTGGTCTACAACCTTGCAAACAACGATGCTGATAAGTTTGCTTATGAAGAAGCAAAAAACGTTCTTGAACGCGCCATAGCCACTTTAGACGATGGGCGAGACCCGGCAGACAGCATCGAACGAATTGACGGACAGCTCGTAGAGCTGTGATTGGAGGAAAGATGGATAGGCGCTGTCCCTTTTGACTTGAACACTCGCGGCTTCCCTGATGTAAAGTAATGGATGTGAAAAAAACGTTCGATTTTTACGAAGTTGTTAAAAATACATTGACTTGACAACTAAAAGATGTATAATCGTATCAAATAAACATCTGCACTTACCGATCGGGAGGATATGCCACAATGAGTGAACAGGAAAGAGCCAAGATTGACCGATTTATTGCATGGCTATTGGAACACCCTGAAAAGATTCCGGCAGCGGAGCAAGCACTAGACCTAGAGTAACAGAAAATCCCTTGCGCAGAGCTACACCAGCCCGGCACAAGGGATTCTTTTTATTTTACCGGGCATGAACGTCACATCTTCTCGATCAGGTTCATCAACGCCTCACGCTGTTCCTTCGGCATAGATTCAAGTTTTCTTCTAATCCGCTCTACTGCTGCATCGACTTCACTTTGCGGCTGCTGGGGCGGGTTTTCTTTTTGGTTGCCCGTAAGAAGGTAGTCAACCGTAACATTGAAATACTGTGCCAGCTTAACGGCATTTTGATTGGTCGGCTTTGCGTCGTTCCCTGAACTTGCTTCGGTTCTCCAATAACTATAAGCAGATTTTGGAACGCCAGCTTCAGTCAAAGCGCGAGACGGCTTTACTCCCTTTTGCTCACATAGCCTTACGAAATTGTCAAAAAACACAAAACATACCTCCAGCGTTTGTACAAGATGACGAAGTTCTACCACTTGAACAAAAACACTTGAAAAGTTCTACTACTTGTGCTTTAATAAGGTTACCGGGTTCAATCGGTAGAACAAATTAAAGACTTTGAACAAATAGAAGAACGCTCGATAATGTTTTTGCTTGACACCATAATATTATCATATTCTTTCAAAAAGTTCAAGTACTAGAACAAGAAAGGAGAAAAAATTTGCTTCCTAAGTGGACAGGCGATGTTGTAGGGACGCTTCACGTTAACAACATTGAAATCAGAGAGCTTGCTGCAAAAATGGGATGCGCACCGGAATACTTGGGGAAAATCCTGAACGGTAAGCGCGAACCTAAAAATGCGGAAGCTAAGGTGAAAGAAGCTCTGGAAGAGCTGTTGAATGAAAGAGAGGGGAAATGAGCGACATTATCTTATCCATGCGAAATGGCAAGCCTGTGGTTTCAAGCCGCCAGATTGCAGAGAACTTCGATAAGAACCACCGTGACGTTCTCAGGGCGGTGGACAATCTAAAAGAAGATGTGCGCAATTTTGCGCAGATGTTTTTTGAAAGCACCGAAGCGGACAGCTACGGCAGGGAACAGAGAACTTATCTCATGAACCGTGACGGCTTCACCCTGTTGGCTATGGGCTTTACCGGAAAGGCTGCTCTTGAGTGGAAGCTCAAGTACATTGCAGCGTTCAACGAGATGGAAAAGAAGCTGACCGAACAGCCGAAGCTTACCCGCTCGCAGCTTCTCGCAACTGCACTGATCGCAGCGCATGAGGAGCTGGAAGAGAAAGACAAGCAGATTGAAACCATGAAGCCGAAAGTCCTGTTTGCTGACGCAGTTTCAGCAAGCAAAAAATCAATTCTTGTTGGTGAGCTTGCAAAGTTACTTTCGCAAAATGGCATTAGCATCGGCCAGAACCGTTTGTTCGACTGGATGCGAAAGAACAGCTACCTCATTAAAGACCCGAAACGAAGCGACTACAACTTGCCTACGCAGCGTAGTATGGAGATGGGGCTGTTTGAAATTAAAGAAACCACGATTCAGCACAGCGACCATGTTTCCATTAACAGAACACCGAAGGTCACTGGAAAAGGACAGGTCTACTTCGTTAACCTGTTTCTCAAGTCTGAAAAGCAAGAACCTACCGCACCGTCTGGCTTTGAGCTGGAAGTGAAGATGAAGCTGTTGCAGCGAGGTATGAAGCAAACGGAGCTGATTCAGGCGGTTCAAAGCGATACTGGATTGTTCCTTGACGATTCGTACCTCTACAAGATTCTTCGTGGCGAGCGAAAGCCGGAGAAGATTATCCAGAGCATCTGCAAGATTCTTGAAATTGAGCAGAAAGAGGGCTGAACATGGAGCAGATTATCACTTTGAAAGTAGACCTTGAGAACCCGGATGAAGCTCGGCATACCATTGACGAACTGGTAAAGATGTACGAAGAGGACAAGCTCAAGTGGACGGCAGAGGAACTCACAGAAGCAAAGCATCTGGCGATGAAGATCATGGAACAGTTGTGCTTGGATGGGTATAGCATTGAATGGTGTGGAGTCACGGAAGCGTACTACTACAAGGCAGTTTCTGTTTGGCTTAAAAGCCCGGGCGATGAAAGCTTTAAGCGAAATGCAACGTGCTGCATCCTTTCTGCTTATTTTGATACTTGGGTTTCCAAGTGTGTCTGCCTGTGCCGGGCTACCAGCAGGGATGTGCCCGCTTTTATCGTCAAAAAGGTCGGTGAGTGCTGGCAATGAAATTTTGTAAAGCGCAAAGCCGTAAGCGTAGATTGAAACTGGCGATGGCAGCGGGCGTGTCACGGAACGAAGCCAACAAGGTACTGTGGATGGAAAAGATGCTGAACCAGTGTTTTGAAAGGCATAACCGGGAAGCCAAGAAGAAAGCAGGAGAGCGGTGTGGAGATTAAATACTGTGAGCGTTGTGGAGTTCTTCTTGGAATGGTAGCCGCAAATCGAAAATACTGCCTTAACTGCTACAGCATTACAAATTTGGAGCGAGTCAGAGAACGTAACCGAAAACGAACTGAGGCCAAGCGCAAAGAAACCGCAAAGCCGGTTCCTTGTGCTTGGTGCGGTAAACCACTTGTGCGGAGAAATGTTTGCCAGAAATATCACGCAGAGTGCTCGAAAGCAGCTTACGCGGCCTCACAAAAAAAGCTGCGCGAGAAGTATCGAAAAAGCGGTAAAAGCGGCCAATACAAGAAGCCGGAGCGGAAAAAGGCAAAGCCGAAGAATAAGGACTATACCATCGAGGAAATCAAAGCAAAGGCAAAGGAGCTTGGCACAACATACGGCAAGGTAGTGCTTGGGCTACAGCTTGGAACGATTGATAGGTGGTAAAGATGAACGGCAAATATTATGGAAAGCGGGAGATTCGATGGCAAAGCCGAGAAGCTGACCGCCTAGAACATATCCAAAGAAAGGACTACAAGAAATGTACAAAAACAAAAGATACAAGCAAAAGCTTGCACGGGATGACCTGTCCCCCAAAGCCTACGAGCTCGTAAATGATATGTATGGCATGGCCATTAGTTCCGGATTGAAGCTGAAAGAAATCCGCATGGTTTGTGTAATGCTGCGTAAGAAAATCGAATACACAGTTGCAGAATGCGCCGTTGGCGGACGGGAGGGATAAGTATGAAGACGTTGGTTGAACTCATCTTGATTTGGGCCGGGACGTTGGCAATCGTCCTGGCATTCCTCCTTGTGAATATGTGGCTGATGAACGAGATCGGTGTTATGGTTGGCATTGAAGCTGCGAAATACACTATTGCAGCCGCAGCCATCGCCGCATCGGCTTGGGTATTCGGGCACAAGGGTGAGAAAAAATGACGCTCGAAGATGCCATGAAAGAACGCGGCATTCGTGTGAATGAGCTTTGTCGAAAAAGCACAGTGTCGAGGCCGACACTGGATAGCATTCTCGGGAGAAGAAGAGCCAGGCACAAAGAAGGAATCAGAACGGGGACACTTTTGAAGATATGCGATGTTCTGAACGCATACGCAATCGTCGATGGCTCAAACCCGGACTACTTCGATGTCGTGTTGAAAAAGGTGGAAAAATGAAAAGCGCAAAAGGGACGATATTAGTTACAGTTGGGATTTTGTTCTCGATCTGGTCTGTTAGTTGCGGAAACTCAATTGAAAACGCAACAACGCTTGGAGCTGGGCTGTTTTACACTTTTCTCTCGGTTTCGCTTTTGGCTGTATCACTTGTCATGTGCGCGCTTGGTGTTACTGCGGAAAATGAATATGACGACCGTAAAAGCAAGAAAATCAGCCGTGCAACACATCATACCAACAAATGGAGGAATGCAGAATGAACGAAATGTACGATTGCTCCGGCTGTTTTGATCGGTTCGGTGGCGTGGTTGAGCCGCCCGATGACTATTACTTCGCACCCGGAGCGGACGAAGAACCTGAATGGCAGCGTCCAGATGAAGCGGGTTCCGTGTGCTGGGGAGATTGATTTTGTACAGCCAAATTAAGCCAAAGTAAGAACAATGATGCCTAATGAAGCCGAAGAAAGGAAAGAAAAATGGCAGTATTAGTAATGGTCTACGGTCACTCCGGCAGCGGCAAGTCCGCTTCACTTCGGAACTTTGACCCGGAACAGATTGCGGTTATCAACGTCCTCGGCAAACCGCTACCGTTCCGAAGCAACATGAAAACCTATATCACCAACGACTACGGCAAGATTGATGCCGCAATCCACAGCACCAAGCGTAAGTCCATCGTCATTGACGATGCCACCTACCTTATGACTGGCGAGTTCATGCGGAACGCAAAGGTCGCTGGATACCAGAAGTTTACCGACATGGCAGCCAACTTCAACGCTCTGCTGATGCGGGCAAAGGAACTGCCGGACGATGTTGTGGTCTACTTTTTCGGTCACAGCGAGCGTGACGGAGACGGTGGCGAGAAGTTTAAAACCATCGGCAAGCTACTGGACGAAAAGGTCTGCGTGGAAGGGTACTTTACCATCGTTCTGAAAACCGTTGTGCAGGATGGGCGATACCTGTTCAGCACTCGCAATGATGGGATGGACACCGTGAAAACCCCCCTTGGGATGTTCAACGATGCGCTGATCGAGAACGACCTCGCCACCGTAGACAAGACCATCCGTGAGTATTACAACATCCCGGTTCAGCCGGATAACAAAGGAGAGTAACAGATGAAGAACATCAACTGGAATGACGTACAGGAAGCCACCGAACGCCGTGCCCTGCCTGTTGGCGGCTATGTTGCCGGTATCTGCAAGGCAACGGACGAACCCGCAAAGGAACGCCTGAACATCGAGTGGGAAATCACAGAGGGCGAGTTCAAGGGCTACTGGCGTGAGCAGACCGCTTCCCTTATCGAGTGCGGCAAGCTGAACCCGGGCGAATGGGCATGGGGCGGCAAGACCATCAAGAGCTACAAAGAGAAGGCGCTGCCGTTCTTCAAGGGATTTATCACCGCTGTGGAGCAGTCCAATCCCGGCTACAAGTTCAACAACGATGAAAAGGCCCTGCGTGGCAAGCTGGTCGGCGTGGTTCTCCGCGAGGAAGAGTACATGGGCAACGATGGCAACGTCAAGACGAAGCTTGTCGTTGACCGCTTCACCAGCGTGGACAAGATTCGTTCCGGCGATTATGAGGTCAGACCGAAGAAAACACTGGCTGGCGGGTATGGCTCCGCTCCTGATACTGGCGACTTCGCCGTAATTGAGGGCAACGCGGATGATATTCCATTCTGACCTGTAAGGCATCGACCTCCTAACTTATATAAGAGCTGCGCTATCTGGCTGGACGGGCGTTTGGAAAGATGAAACACTTGGGCGATATCACAAAGATTCACGGCGACCAGATAGAGCCTGTGGACTGCATCACGTTCGGTAGCCCGTGTCAGGATTTGTCTATTGCTGGACGCAGGGCAGGACTTGCTGGAGAACGCTCCGGTCTGTTCATGGAAGCAGTTCGAATCATAAAAGAAATGAGGTCAAGTACAAATGGACTGTATCCAACTTTCGCTATTTGGGAAAACGTACCCGGAGCATTCAGTTCCAACGGAGGAGAAGATTTCAGGGCCGTGCTGGAAGAACTTGCCCGCGTGGAACAGCCAGACGCTTCAATTCCTAGACCTCCGAAGAGGGGCAGATGGAGCAAAGCCGGAGCAATCTCAGGAGACGGATGGAGCTTGGCTTGGAGACAGCTCGACAGTCAATATTTCGGAGTGGCTCAGCGTAGAAAACGTATCGCTCTTATCATCGACCTTGGAGGCCAACGCGCCGGAGAAATATTATTTGAGCGCACGAGCCTGTCAAGGTATCCTGACCCGTGCATCCCGACGTGGCAAGAGACTACCGGAGCTGCTGGAAGCTACATTGCTGGAAATGATCGAGTGGTGGCAGAGGGGGGGCGGAACGCAGCCTACACCTTGAAAATACGTTCGGGATGCGCAGGCGGCGGCAAGGGTGCGCTGGTGCAGACAGAGAAAACCGGGACGCTATCGACGCTCCAAGACCAGACGTTATTCCAGCCTGTTCCAATTCTGAACGACCAAGGTGGTGGAGTAATGGGCGTGTCTTATAACGTAACTGGAACATTGCGAGCAGCGGAACACGGGCATCAACCTATTGTGTTTGAAAGCAATGCACAACCAGTAGTATTGGAAAGTAACCAAATCCACGCAACGGTTACACAGACCGGCATCTGCCCAACGCTTCCAGCAAGCATGGGCCTTGGCGGCGGGTATGTTCCAATGGTCGCGGAAAGAAAAATATTTGATGCAAGAGGAAATGGTGACGGCCAGATAGTGCCGACAATCACAGGCGACCACGAAAACAGAATCACAGATTACACGGCTATTGCAATCGAACGCAAGACCTTCAATGAACAGTCTTTCAGCCACTACAAGGAAAGTGACAAATGTTCAACCTTGAAATCAAAAGCGGGGAACATCGGCAATGGCAGCGAATGCCTGATTGCAGAGAAAGCCATCCGTTGGGTTGTTCGCCGCCTGACCCCTGTTGAATGTGAACGGCTACAAGGCTACCCTGACGATTACACCAACATTGGTGACTGGACGGATAGCAAAGGAAAGAAGCACAAATACGCTGACAGCCCACGGTACAAGGCTCTGGGCAACTCGATCGCTTTGCCGCAGTGGTTCTGGCTGGTGCAGAAGATGCGCCCTTATCTGAAAGAAAAGCCCACTCTGGGTAGCCTGTTCGATGGTCTGGGTGGTTTCCCTCTGGTCTGGCAAAGAGCATATGGCGAGGGCACCGCACGGTGGGCAAGCGAAGTCGATAACTTTTGCATTGCGATTACGAGAAAGAGGTTTCCAGATGTGGAAGAAAGTTGATGGCTTTCCAAATTATGAAGTAAGCGATATCGGAGAAATCAAAAACACTAAGACAGGGAAAGTTTTGGCTCCTAAAAAATCTAAAGATGGATATTTAAGAGTGACATTGTCCGATAACGGATTTCAGAAAACAACTGGGATTCATAGGCTTGTTGCGATTGCGTTTATCCAAAATCCAGAAAACAAGGCTACCGTAAATCATAAAAATGAAATAAAAAATGATAATAGAGCCGAAAACTTAGAGTGGGCAACAAATGCAGAACAGAATGCTTACGGGACAAGAACGATAAGAGCAATGGCTCACACGGACTGGAAGAAACGAACGTCAAAAATGAACTACAAAGAAATCTCTAAAAAACATGACTATTCAAGTTCAAGAATGTGTGGCAGAAAAGCAGTTGATGTTTATAAGAATGGCATATTTATAAAAAGATGCAAATCGCAGAAAGATGCGTCGAAAGAAACTGGCGTAAGCGTATCGCAAATTAGTTGTTGTGCAAAAGGGCAGAAGAAAAGCTGTAAGGGATACGAATTTCAGAGGATTGAAGAGTTTCCGATGGCTGTAACAAAAAGGAGATTTGGCGAAGAATGATTACTTGTTGCAAAGACTGCACATCACGCCACCAAGCCTGCCACGACACTTGCGAAAAGTACAAGGCAGAGAAGAAAGATTTCGAGGAGCGCAAATCGTTCGTGTATGAGCTGAACCACAGCCAAAGCGTGTACCACCGTGATTATGAGGACAAACACCGGGAACGTGGCAAGAAACGGTTTCTCGGAAGTGAATTTAGAGGTGAAAGAGGATGAATATAAACACCAAAAGATTCCTAAAGTGGGTATTGGAGCAAGCGGAAAGCGGAAACACTCAAGCAAAAAACGCTTATGATTTCCTGCTTCCTGTTTTTGAGCAAGCAGATAAACGAGAAACCATCAAACATCTTCAATACAGAATCGAAAGAATCAATGGAAGCATTGAGTGGAACGAAGAAGCGATCAAAGAAGAACCGTTTAGCCGATACAACGTTTATCGGCGAAAAAGACTTTTAAGTTACAACAAATCAATTCCTAAATTGGAAGATAAACTGAAAAAACTGCAAGCTGAGTACGATGTGGAGTATGGCGAATGAACACCGGAAAGCAGTTTGAAGCGGACTTCAAGGCATCAGTCCCATCCGATGCGTGGTGCTACCGCCTGAAAGACAGTGCTGCAACCTACTACGGCGGCAACGAGAACCTGTCCTTTTCCATCGACAACATCTGCGACTTCCTTGTGTACCGATACCCGATGAACCACCTGTTTGAACTGAAAACCATCGGAACGCCCTCTATCCCTCTGGAAAAGGTGTTCGGTAAGTACGACAAGGCAAAGTGCAAATACCGCAAGGAAAAGCACATCACTGACATGGTGGAAGCAATGGGGTACAGTGGTCAGACCGCCCATGTGATAGTGAATTATAGGGCGGTCAACCGCACCTTTGCAATCCCTGCCAGCAAGGTTCTGGCGTTCCGTTACAACGAGAGCCGGAAGAGCATCCCTTGGCAGTGGGCAGATCAAGAGGGGATAGAGGTCAAAGCGAAAAGGCTGCGTGTCCATTGGCGGTATGACGTGGATGGACTGCTAAAGAGATTGGAGAAAGAACATGGCATTGATATGTAATAGGTGTGGTGAAACGTTTACACTTGAGGAATATAACAAAATGAAGAACAAACTTGAGGTTCGGCCAATAATCGGTGGAGAAGAAGGATGGAGCGTTCTTCTATGTCCCTCTTGCATGGAAAAGCTGAACGACTGGCTGAAAGGAGAACAGAAGTGAGCAAGAAAGTTTCAGACATTCTGCCCAAGACGGAAATCTTGGCGCAGTTGGCAGAAGAAGCGTCCGAGTTGGCACAGGCTGCGTTGAAGCTGCGCCGTGCGCTGGATGGCACGAACCCGACACCAAAGAGCGTTGAGGAGTGCCGAAAGGCGTTTGAAGAGGAATATGCAGACGTTATGGTGTGTATGACCGCTCTTGGTTTTTCGGATGACAGAAAAGCGTATGAGCGAATTGGAATTATTGCAAGCGAAAAATACTACCGTTGGCTTCATCGCCTTCAGGACAAGGAGCGGTCAGATGAATAAGCGCAACAAACGACCCTCAAGTGGCAAACAGGCAATGTCAACCAACCTCCGCAAAATCGCACGGCAGAACCAGTTGTGCGGATTTCGTATGGCTCTGGATGGAATCGCCGCCACATGGGGCGCACTGATCCAGAACCTTCGGTGCGATGCAGACCTGACCGATGAACAGGTGCAGAAAATCATCCGCATTGGTGACAGGTACTGGGAGATGGTTGGCAAGTTCAAAGAAGAGGGCATGACCCCTGACGAGTTTGCAGATTACATCACTGCAAAGTCAGAACAGGTCGAAAAAGAACTGAGAGAAAGGTGGAGCTAACAATGTTTGAATTTGCAACTCGCTGGCTGGTCTGCCTAGTTCTGCTGGCGGTGGTAGTTCAGTCCGAACGGACAATCAAAAACGTGGCGTACAACCTGTTTGGAGAACGTCAGGCAATGCTCGTCTGGCTGTTCGTCAACGTGTGTCTGGTCGTTTGTACGGCTGTTATGATGGAGTGGAAATGATGAAAATTTGTGATATTGAGAGAAAAGAAATCAATTTTGGGAGTTTGGAACGTGGAGATGTGTTTGAAATAAGCGGCGAAATTTTCATGAAAGTCAGCGTGGAGCTTTCGGTAAGTAAATTGTCTGGCGGTGTCAGCTTAAAAAGCGGAGAGTTTTTGCAGATAGATGAGTTTTTTTCCGTCAAGATGGTAAACGCTCATCTCCAGTTGGAGGGCTAAGAAAAATCATGGATAACGAACTTTGCTGCCCGATGAAGATGACCAGCAATCCGCTTGGTCGGTGCGTATGTGAGAAAGAAAGGTGTGCTTGGTGGCGACAGATAGACAACTGCTGTTCCGTCTGGCAGATTGCATTGAAGCTGGACTACATCGAAACGAAGATGAAGAGGTGAGAACATGAAAAAGCGAATTTACCTTGTTCTCGAAACCGAAGCGGACGAGGATGACAAGAGCATCCGTAGCGATATTGAGCAAGAACTTGGGATGGCTACACATTATTTTGAAACCTGCTCTTATAGCGAAATCGGGTTTGAGAGCTTGTGGAGAAGCACATTCGAACAACCACCTAAGAAAGAAGATGCAGATGAAAACGGCTATGTGATGGCGATTGCTGGGCCGATTACAAAATCCGATTGCGTAGGTTATCCGTATAAATGGTTGTGGAATGAGGTTGCAAAGCATCCATACGCATACCCTGTTTGGAAACCCATTAAGGAGGCCTGATACATGGCAACACCCCCGAAGCGTGGTCGTGGCAGACCGCCGTTGACCGAAGCTGAAAAGAAAAAGCGCGAGAAGCGGGCGCAAAAGGCGAAAGAAGAAGCCGCTGCGAAGCGTGAGAAAGAGCGAGAGAAGAAGAAACAGCAGATGCTTAACAAGCGGAAATCTATCCGCTCACAGGTGAGTAAAAAGGTGAAAGAACAGCAAGAGTTGGCTATCGAGAAGTCGAAGATGATGAATACAGGCGATTTGCAGTCGAGAATCGGTGATGAAGAGGACAAGAAGGTCATCGGCATGATTGCAGCAAAGTATTTTGGAGACCTTCCGAGCGTGGACATGAACAACCCGATTGAGGTGCAGCAACGCCTTGACTTCTTCTTTGACGCTTGCATCGAAGCCAGAATCTCCCCTGTGGTCGAATGGATTGCACTGGTACTGGGCATCGAATGGGTAAGCCTGAAGCAGATTATGGCTGGCAAACGCCGTGACGACAGCTTGCAGCAGAAGTACATCTTGAAGCTGATTCTGCAAATGCAATCCATGTGGGCGTACAACGGTATGTATGGTCAGGAGAACCCGGCAGAGTGGATTTTCCGAGCCAAGAACTATTTTGGTATGCGTGACAACGTGGAAGTTACTGTTGCGCCGCCTGAACAGCCATTGGGTGATGCCCAGAGCGCAGAGCAGTTGGCTCAGAAGTACCAGACGGCTTTGCCGAAAGGGATTGACGTAGAGTACAAAGAGGTGACAGAAGAGGTGGTCGAGGATGACTAATGGAGATTTTATTCGCTCCATGACGGACGAAGATATTACGGAAAACTTTACGCGGGGCATCTGTGAGCTTATCAAACATCGTGACCCGGAGCGTTGCCAGAATCGTGAGCATTGCTTTCATTGCGTCAAGGACTGGCTGAAAGAGAAAAACAAAATCATGGTAAGGGCTGACCAATGGACGAGGTGATTTTCAATGCAAGGCAATTACTATCACTGGTATAAAGACCATGGGATTTGTGTCTGTTGTGGTAAACAAGATGCAATTCCGGGACGTACAATGTGTGACGATTGTCTTGAACTGAAAAGAGCTGAGAACAAAAAACGTAGAGAATCCCCAAAAGTACAAGATGCTATGCAAGCATACAGAAAACGACATTGGCAGGAGCGGATTGAGCAAGGCCTTTGTCCTAAATGTGGGAAACCTCTATATGAAGTTCGAAAACTCTGTTACGAGTGTGTTTTGAAGAATAGACGCAGAGTTAAACAGTACAGAGATAATAACCCACGCACATTAAAGGAAAGCTGGAAAAAAGCTGGTTTGTGTCTTAAATGTGGGAAGCCGAGAGTAAAAGACAAAATGTTTTGCGAAGAACATTATCAAAACGCATTACAAAATATTAAGAAAGCGAGGATTGCAAGTGGCTTGTCGGGCGATTACTACAATAGAAAATATTTCACCAAGCGACACCCTGATTGACTTTTCCGACCCCTGCCTACGCACATTCCTTCCTGTCCTCTTGCAAGACCACACGACAGGTAAGAACATCATCTGGGCGACAGACCCGCCGCCCGAACTGGGCGTGGGCTTTGCAGATGAGATCACGCTGGAACAGTTAGACAAAGTTCAGCTTGTCCCTCGTGTGCAGAAACGGCTTGCAGACCAGAAGAAGCGCACCAGTAAGAAAGCAGAGGTATTTACGCCGACTTGGGTCTGCAAGAAGATGACAGACGTTGCAGAAAACGACCTGAAGGGCGAGGATTGGAAAGAATACATCAATAAGACTTGCCTTGAAGTCACCTGTGGAGAAGCGCCGTTCCTGACAAGTCGATACGATACCACCACAGGGCAGATGATTGCCGTGCCGGACAGAATAGGTCTGCTGGATAGGAAGTTGAATATTCTGGCAGAGCAGTTCCATGACTACGATATGTGGATGTGCTGGGCAATTAACGCCTACGCATCGACATACGGCTATGAGTGGCAGGGAGACAACCTCTTGCTGGCAAGATGCAACCTGTTCCTGACGTTGATTGAGAGTTTTAGGTATCGGTTTGATGCTGAAAGGTTAAAAATCGGCTTCATGCCCATTTTTCTTGACTGCATTGCAGACACCATCTCATGGAACGTCTGGCAGATGGATGGTTTGAAAAAGACCGTGCCCGGCACGGATATTCCGTGCAAAATCAAAGACTGGAAAGCAAACAAAGAAATCCTATTCAAGGATGTTGGGGAGGACGACTAATGCAGACTGACAGAGGAATCTACCACAAGCGAGTATGTGACCGCTGCGGAGCAGTTCTAGGCGGCAGGATGATGAACCATGACGAATACTTTAAGGACTGGGCGTGGCGCAAGGACACAGGCGACCTGTGCCCGGAGTGCTACGCGGAGTATAAGCGAGTGATCGGGCGGTTCAACAGGGGAAAGAGAGAGCAAAGAAAATGACGAGATGTTCTATATGGCGTTGCAAACAGTGTGGAGCAATTATTATCTGGACAAAAGAATCAAAAATTCCAGACAAAGCATTTGATGAACTTTTTGATTTGCCAACTATTTTTAATACGTTGACTGGGTTTGATTTGAAAAATACCAAATACACGCACCGTTGCGACCCTCAAACAGTTGGCTTGTGTGAGTTTATCGGTTGGAGGAAGCAAGAATGATTTACTGCACCACCGAACACTGCTCTTGCATTGGCATCAAGCAGTTCTCTGCTGGCAGGCTATCCGATGCACAGCAGAATCCTGCAAGAACAAATCTGAGCCGTCCTGTGGCTCTTGCAAATGGTATGAAGAGCCGGAGGGCGTGTGTGTGAACGACCAGTCAGAACACGTTGCAGACTTCGTGTGGGACGAACGTGGATGCAAGGAATGGGAGAAGAAAGATGAGCTATGATATTTCGCTGTGCGACCCTGTAACGCATGAAACGCTTGAAGTGGATGATACGCACTTTGTTGCTGGCGGTACTCGTTCCATTGGAGGAACAAAGGAACTGTGGCTTAATATCACCTATAATTATGGAAAGTGCTTTCGTCGTGATGATGTGTTTGGTAGCAAGGGCATCCGCTCCATCTATGGCAAAACAGGCGCAGAAAGCATCCCGATGCTTGAAAAGGCTATTTCTGCACTAGGGGACGATGTGAACGACAATGACTACTGGCACGCCACAGAGGGTAACGCCAAACGCGCCTTGTACGGTCTGCTTGCGTTTGCAAAGATGCGTCCTGACGGCGTTTGGGATGGAGATTGAAAGGAGAAAGAAAAATGTCTTTGTTTGAAATTGTACTCGGTTTTGTTTTGACGACAATGATTGGTTTTGTGTTCATTTTTCCGATTTGTTTGCTCGAAAAATATATAGTTTTTAGCACTTTGGACAAATACATAGACAACGTAATCTTGAAAGCCATTGCGGTTGTAGCAGTCAATGTTTTTTTCTTTCTCGTTGGGTTTGCAATCATCTTTAGCGTATATGGTTATAAGTGTTGATAACACGATTTGAAGAAAGGACGGGCAATGAGAGCCAGACTGATTGATGCAAATGCGCTACGCAAGCGCATAGAGGGATGGATTCAAGAGGAAGAATCGAATTATTACTGTGATATTGAAAATGCTACCACGTGTTATGTGCTGGATGATGTGCTTGACTACATCGACACTGCACCAACAATCGAGGTGAAAGACAATGGCTAATTATCCAGAATACCTTGAACGAAGCGCACTTATTGAGAGAATCAAGAAAGCATATTGCGATGGCTGCAAAAACTACAATGGAGTTAAATGCCGTTTTTGCGGTATTTACGATGCTATTGAAGTTGTGGAAGATGCTCCGACAGCCTTAAAGCGTACCGCTGAATGGATTGTGCAAGACGAAGATGAGACGAGGTTTATGTGCAGTAATTGCCATGCGAGAAACAATCGAGACCGCTACAACTACTGCCCGAACTGTGGTTCTTTAATGGAGAACAGGTTATGAGCAATACGCTTTGGCATCCAGCAAGCGAGCCGCCACGAGAGCGAACGCAGCCTTTGTTGCTTGCAACTAAGACAACGTGGCGTGATAAAGATGGAAAAATATTGCAAGGATTCTCGCCGACAGCGTACTTTCTTGGCTGTTACGCAGACGGTCAGTTCTGGGATGAGATAGGCGAGAGACTGCCGGAAGATGTGACGGTGACGCATTGGATGGCGTTTCCGATGGTATGAGGTGATGTAGATGGATAAGTATGCATGGCATTCTGTGCGAGATGAATTGCCGCCGTCAGATGCTCCGATGTTGATTCTGATGGTAAAACATATCTACCAAAACGAAAATGACTATGAGCGATACATGAGACTTGGATTTTATGCGCCAGCATTCGGTAAAAAGGCGTGGCGAGATGAATTCAATGACCCACTAGAACACGACGATTGGTATGTTGTGACGCACTGGACGTATGCGCCAGAAGAGCCAAAGGAGGCTTGAATATGACGAACAAGAAGTTTGGCATCATCATTATGGACTTGAGCCTTTTCGACTTTGGGCCGAAGCCGCCTTGCGGGTACATCAAGGCAAAACATATCCGCCCAGCGTACGGCAAAGGCGAAAGGCTTGTAAAGGCTCATAAGCGAATCACGAGAACGAGAGAGGGATTTAGAAAATGACAGAACTCAAAAGATGCCCGTTCTGCGGTGAGAAAGCCGTGTTTTCCATAAAGAAGGATTTTTCAAGAAGCCTTATAAAAGGATACGAATTTAACATCCGATGTAATAAATGTGGTTTCACAAATCCCAATAGAGAATATCGAATCGAGTTTAGAATGAACGACAGTGGAGAGATTGAAATTATCCACGATGGACGCAAAGACGCTATCGAAGCATGGAACAAACGCTACAAAGAGGATTGAATATGGAGCAGGAACACAAACCGAGAGCATCAATGATTCTTTTGCTGGAACACGTCCATGCGATGGACGAGCTGACAAACGAGGAATTTGGAGCATTCATCCGAAACTACGCACAGTATGTTGAGACTGGACTTGAGCCAGCATACGACAACGACCGTGCTATGCGGACGCTCTGGAAAGTTGTTAAGGCGTTCGATGATATGAATGCACAGAAAAGACAGGAGCGAATTGAGAAAAACAGACGGAGTGCAAATAAACGTTGGAACGATGAAAAATGCAAGTGCATACAAACGCATACCAATGATGCAAACGCATACGCTGGTATGCAAAATATGCAAATGGATGCAAACGATGCCTTATCTGTATCTGATTCTGTATCTGGATCTGATAAAAAAGAAAAATGTGAAAAGAAAAATGCTAACGAAGTAAAACGCTTCAAAGCACCGACTGTCGAAGAAGCGAAATCCTACTTTTCCGAAAAGGGATACGGCGGGCTGGAAGCGGAGCGGTTCATTGACCACTTCACGGCAAATGGCTGGAAGGTTGGCAAATCGCCCATGAAGGACTGGAAAGCTGCTGCACGAAACTGGATGCGTAACGTGAAAGACTGGAACGGTGGCTATCAGCAGACAATGGCTGAATTGCCTGACGAGGGAGACTTTCTGCGGTGAATATTGAAAATCAGACCCAATACATCCTGCTGGGAGCAGTCCTCACGTTTTCGGAGTATGCCGATGTGCTGCAAGACCTTAAAATCGACTATTTCTGCCCTGAACTGCGTGATACGTTCGCTGCCATTCGTGGCTATTGGGAACACAACGACAAGTGGAACCCGGTAGAAGTCATGGGGCGGTACGATAACTGCAAGAAAGCAATGGGTGAGTGCCTGGATGCCTTCGGTGCAGAGTTCATCCGCAACGTCACCCATGACATGATGCTTGGATGGGCTGGAATCGTCAAGGAACAGGCAGCATTGTCAAGAGCCAGAGAGATTGCGTTCAAAATCGTTGATGGCTCAACCAGATACGCAGACCTGACAGACATCTATGAGCAGCTAGGCGAAGCTATCAACCTACACAACGAAAGAAGCGATTTCATCCCGATGTGCGATGGTATAGACAACTACATCCGCAAGCTAGACGATAAGCCGGAATATATTAGCACAGGGCTTAAAGTGTTGGACAACAACTTGCATCTTGTGCCGGGCAACTTCGTTGTGATCGGCGGCAGACCGTCTGCTGGCAAGACTGCTCTGTCTCTGCAACTTGCCTGTGAAATAGCCAAGAACGGACGTAAGGTGGCATATTTCAGCTTAGAGACTGACCCGGACACGCTCTACGCTCGTATCATCGCAAACCAGCTAGGCGTACCGCTTCACACGGTCAAAAACAAGACTGTCAGCATTGACGAACTTGATAGGCTAGCAGCCATCAAGAAATATCCGCTGTTCGTCCGCTCTGCCGCTGGCAAAAGCGTTGGGTGGATTAGAACGCAGTCCATCAGGATGCAAGCAAAAGTAGTGTTCATCGACTATTTGCAGCTTATCCATCAAGCCGGAGCGAAAGACCGATACAGTGCCGTCACGGAGATCAGCATGGCGCTGCATGAGTTCGCACAGTCCACGGGAACGCTGGTGGTAGCACTTGCACAGCTCAATCGAGAGACCGCAAGAGCAGGTATCCCGCCAACCGCCGCAGACTTGCGAGAATCCGGGCAGATCGAGCAGGACGCAGACGCAATCATCCTGCTGGCGCAGAACGTGACCACGAAAAAGAGACCAGAACAGCATTATCATTTTGCGCTTGAGAAGAACAAAGAGGGCAACGTAGGGTTACTGGACATCACGTTCCAGATGGAAACGCAGCAATTCAAAGAATGCGTGTGGATGTAACGAGAGGAGAACGATATGGACACACTGGAGAAGTTCATAGACAACGTGCACGCAGGAAAGGGAAGATACGGTCTGTGTGATGCTTGCCTGAACCGTCAAGGGGACTACTGCTTGTTTCACAATTTGTATCGACGAGACGAGAATAAAAAGCATGCTGTAACAGCTCAAAAACTCGAAAGGGTAGAATATTGTAGCTATTTTAACTATGCTGGATGGCTGATATAAGCCTATAATTGCTTCTGCGCTCGTATCGTCACAGTAGAATGGGCAAGAAAAACAGATAACATGGTCTGGGCGATAAAGTTACCGTCTGAATCACATAAATATTTTTCGTCAATCAACAAACGGAGGAAAACGATTATGAACATCACTCGACTGGAACAAGAGACCATCGTCAACTTCAATGCAGCGGAAGATACTGCATCGGTTTATACCGCTGACCCGGTGTATATGCGCAAGCTTGACAAGCTGTGCGAACGTGAGCCTGCATCGTACAAGCTGGTCAAGCAGGACAAGGACGGCAAGTGGTATGAGATGCCCAAGCGACTTGTGCGGTTTGCTACCACAAGAATTATGACGGACGAACAGAAAGAAGCGGCTGCGGAGCGTATGCGCAAGATGCAAGCAGATGGTAGAATCTAATCTCCGCTAAAATCTCCAATCAACAAACGTATCAGAAAGCATGGAATGGTGTCAGGTAGTAAAACTACCCTCTGCGACTATTCCATGCTTTTTTCTTCTGTTATTTATCGAGAGAAAACGGCAAGGTCTGATTTTGAGTAGAATCCGCCTCGATCGACGGGAGAATTAGACGAAAGCAGAGTGCATGAGACGAAATGGATGCGACTATTGCATACCAAGCGATACGAATCGTACCAGTTGATACGAATGGTATGCGTTGGTATCATGGAATACCAATCTTCCCCCCTTTCTTCCCCCTCTTTCCCCTACAACCCCTATTACCCCCTATAATCCCCCTAACTCCCCCCTCAAACAAATAAATTGTTTGAGGCCCCCACGCAAAAATGGTGCGACAACTGCGACAACTGAAAATTACAACCAAATGCTTTCGCAAAGGTTCTTTCTCCCTACAACCCTCTATCTCCAAAAGCTAGACTGTTAGCCAGAAGAACAGACCGTAGGCGAGAACTGGCGTGAGGTTCGGACTGGTGGATAGTTTGCGACTATTTCACATGGAGAATTGACTTCATTTTGTAGTTGGTTGATATGTAGAAATGTTGCATTGACTATTCATAGTAGAATGCTATGGATTGATTGCAATACCATAGTGTACTACTGGGAATTAAATCGAGCAGGAACAGACAGAATTGGATGGTATGAGTTATTATGCGAAATAATATGTGATTATCGGAGGTAACTATATCTGTATACTATAATAAGTACGGTTATTATACGAAATAGATATAACTAGCGGAGGAATAAATTATGCGAAATTGGAACGAGAGGTGATTTTTGGAGTGGTCGGATGACTTAGCGACTATCGCACCTCTCTTTCTCTAAAAGGCGAACGACTATTTTACGCAAAAAACACACGACTATTTGACGATAATTCGCAAGAAAACACCACGACTATTACTCTACGGCTATCAGCTGACTGATCGTTGCTATACTATATATAGGACTTTCAAAATCTAGTCATCTGACGACTTTACGACTATTCTACGACTATTTTATTGG
>ULQA01049319.1_pt1 | contig 33895 bp, 34 predicted proteins | sample 1954001 | NCBI WGS metagenome assembly ULQA01 (sample SAMEA4835643, study PRJEB28245) | human gut metagenome | biome: gut microbiome; material: fecal sample | place: Denmark | collected 2008 | reverse complement strand
TTTCGGTTTTAGTCAAGGAGCGTTCCGGCCTGTTCCTTTGTTTTCTCTTTGGGCTCGGGCGTCGGCTTCCATGCGATGTTCGAGAACATCCATCCGTTCATGGATAGCAATGGGCGGACTGGCTGTCAGCTGCTCAACTTCGTGCTGCTGCGGAACGGATACCGTCCCGCAGCCATCAAATACGATGCGGGTCGGGCATACGCGCGAGGCCTGGAGTCATGGCAGGTGGGCAGCAAGACGGATTCGTTCTGTTCCATTTTCCTAGACTGCGTGGAACAGGAGGAACAGACGCTCGTCGATCTGATCGAGCGGCTTCGCCATCTGAGATAGGTTGCGGGAACATTCGCATGCTTCTTTCGTGTGCGTCGATAAGCCGCTGATATGAACAGAAGAAAGAGATTATTTTCGGGTGCCTGTAGGTGCCTCGTGGAAAACGAGGGTAATCGGCAGGTTCCCCAAAAATTGAAAACCTTGGAATAAAGCCAAGAACGACCACATGCGATTATCATCAGAGGTGCGCATGATGATGGTAGTCATGGCTCCAAGTGTCTCATAGGCTTGAGACCGGGTGGTGGTGCCTGGCTTATTGCTGCCCCTAACTATCCGTCAACGGCACGTATAAGACCGAGCTTGTCTGACAGTGCAAGCCATCAAGATTAAAGATTAAGCTTCTCAGTGTCTTTGGTGACTTTGTCGGGAGGGAGGATGGCTCGCTCGTCGAAGTAGGCGATAGGGTTCTTGGAGTCGTTGCGTTCGAGGATTTTGCCGATCCAATTATCATAGTCACCGTGAATCGGCTTGCCGATAAAGCCCATGCGCATATCGTCGCGCTTGATGATGCCGTTGATCTTGGCGACGCACGCCACCACATTGTCGGGGGTCAGAACGAGGCCGAGATCACAGCGGACCGCCCGGCCGGGCTCGAGTCGCCACCAGCTGTTGCCGGAGCGCCAGATCTCCTCGAAGTTGCCTTCCATCTTGGGATCCCATCCCACCAGATGCCGAGTGCCGCCCTCTGGCAGGTCCTCGACCCAGCCAAGTTCCCTGCGGGGGCCAAGCTTCATCGTCACAATTTCAGTCATGCCTTATATCTTACAACCTTGTGATTCTGCCATCTTGGAAAGAAGATGGCAGAATCACAAGGCAACAATTCTCTGCTGCCGTTTCGCTATGTGAATGCATGCCTTTGTATATCAAGGCGGGGCGGTCCATGGATGCCGATTGCATCGCGGGGACCTGCCGTGGATTAAAACAAACCTCAGGACTGAAGCTCGTGGTGGTCGATGGGCTCCCCTCTATCGTCGATCACGTGGACGACGAACCTAGGGTCTTGGAACAGTTCTCCAAGCTGGCCCGAGACCTTGACGTGGCCGTGGTGCTCACGGATCTTGCGACGCGGGGACCGCTCAGAAAGCCGGGATTAGGCAATCTGATAAATGGCAAAGCGGAATGCCGATATGCGGATGCCATACTTTTCGTATACCGTCCGGAATTCAAGTGTGCCTGTGGGGGAGACGCCAACAAGGCTGAGCTCATGGTTCTCAAGCATCCATGGATTCAGCCATATACATTGAACTCCGTTTCCAGCCCGAATACTCGAGATTCACGAATCACTGACCTCCTCCGGCCCGATGCCCAATTTTGGTAAGTATTAAGTGAGTGTCTTTCATAGGAATACGAAACGCGTCGCCGAAACAGTGACTATCAATATCGACCCGATTCGATATTTTGTGAGTATTTGATTGTCTGAGCAGGAAGTCCCCATTCCGTATAGGTCGTAGAAAGACGTGGGAAACCAGCCAATGAGACGGTACTCTATGAATTCGATGCCATAACGGCGGCTGGTGAAAATCGGAACTTGACTACGGAACGTACCGCGATCCGGACATTGGTTTCATCCAGACGAAAATGATCGGTGCAATCAACGGGGGGGTACGGCATCCTCAAGCGCAAGGATGCCATACCCCCATGCCTTAATGGAGTGGAATGGATTCGGATGCTAGATATTCCAACAGGTCTTTAGAGTTCTCTCGATTGCTTCCTCCACGGCGTTCTTGATGTCCTCATTGGAAGCTGTTAGTTTTACATCGAGTGTTTTGTTATATGGATCGGTGATTTGAACCTCAGGCTTTTGAGGCGTGCCACGTCCGCCCCAATACGCTTTATACCAAATTGTGTTGAAGGATCCGGATTTCGGATCGGAAACAACATATCCGTCATTAAATTCAATGTTGAAGAAGAACTCACAAGTGATGATGCGGTCCCCATCACCGCTTCCCGGATTTTCCAGCTTAAACGATTGGGCATAATACTGGTTGTTGAACGGCTTGTGTCGTTTTGGCCACTCCCAATTGTCCGCAAGCGTTACACTCTTTCCCTTTACAGGACTTTCCTCTGCCCATCGTGAAATAAGATCCGCATGAACTGTCTGCAGCTTGCTGCGGGCTGCCTCCGTGTACTTTTCGAATGATTGGCGAACGTTGACAAGTTGCTGCTCAATGCCGTTAGCTTGCAAGACGAATTGTGTGATGTCGGCTGCCGTGTTATCCATTTTCTTCTGCTTTCGTTCCGGGGAATAATTATCAATAAACTGTTGAAGAAGATCAACGGAGCGAGGATCCGCGTCAAGTGAATACTCTCCCAACATTCCAAGCGCGTTTCTGAAAAGCTCATCGTAGTGGACATCGAAAAGATCCTGCCCAACTACAAGACCTCGCGCAGACGGATGATCTTTGAGAACAAACTTATTGAATGGGTGAAGGACAATGACAATAGCCGAATCATTATTGGATTGTTCCGCTGCCCAACTACGATAGTCAGCTAAATCGTTATAGAGACCGGCATCCACTTTATTTTCGATGGCGATGCTGATATCTGGCAAGTCCAAGAGAATGTCTATGCGATTATTCTTGCCTGTAGACGCTTCCGTGGACACGCTGACATCGCTGACATCCATGTCTTCCTTGTGAATTGTCCGCAGCAAAGCCTTGAGCATCAAATCCTTAAGGCCATGCCCTTCGGCAGGGTCGAAAAAATAGGCAAGGACATTGCTGCTGACCGTCTCACGTCGGGGGAAGCCGGCTATACGAAAGATGTTCGGACGCGTTGCCTCTGTGGAGGAAGCGGGCACTTCCGTGAATACCGCTATGGCATCATGCCATGTGTCCGACGCATTTATTCCATTTATCTCATTGATCATTGATATAGCCCCTTTTCTAATAGATAATAATAGACAATTCATTTGGCGGTTTTGAACCGCACCCTGATTGTTGGATGTTGTTAGCCCAACAAACGGGGTGCGGTTTAGTTTTCGTGCGCCGCCGTCTCTCCTTCGGGCTTTGCGAGGATGACGGTGATTTCTGTGTCTTTTTGTTGCGGGTCCAGTGCCAGACCACAGATGATTAAGGCGTCGTCCTGGACCGCTTCCTGCACGATTGTGACCAATGAGGTGACTTTGGCCATACCAATATTGGCGGGAGCCCCAATGTTGATCAGCGCCCTATCGCAGCATGACGGGTTGATCCCTTGCGCGGCGAGCGCGTCCGAGAATGCCTTGCTCGGATCATCTCCGGCATTGAACCGTATGATGCGTATGGCCGCGGACGCGCAGATGGAAATGACGTCCGGGAAATCAATGTGAATGTAGCTGTTTGTGTTGGTAAGCGATGTGATGATCTCCGCGGTCTGTTTCAGCGCGGTTTCGGCACTGATGCCGGGAGGCGGGATGAGATGGGCGGCCGGAGTCGCTTCGACGTCGGCAAGGGGAGCTGTGGAAATAGTCAGCTCCGTCTTGCCGTCCTCATTGCGAAACGTGACGATTGAGCGGTCGACATCGATGTCAGAGGTAAGCATTGCTGGTCCTTTCTGTTTTGTCTATTTTCAGTATGTAGAGGGTGAAGTTATTCTCGATCGAAGCCGTCGTCCTGGGGATTCGTGCATGGCAGCTGTGTCGCATAGGCGTGCACGCGTTCATTGAGCCGGTCGCAGCCTTGTTCCATGGTCTTGAACCATGCGTCGTCTATGGTGAAGCCATCCTCTCCGAACAGCGTCAACCGGTATCCGGGGAAAGCTCCCAATGATTCCCTCAGCCATAGCAAGGATCGCTTGGCGGTTAGGAGACGGATCGCCAGATCGGGAGGCAATGGATCTTCATAGGAAGATTCCGACTGGTGGCGATTGTCGGGGTCAGAATCGTCATATTCCTCTCCGTTGTCGAAAATCAGCCATAGTAGATCGACGGCATCCCAGATCCTCTGATGCGCCTCGCGTTCGAAGAAGTCGGCATCGACCTCGTCGTTGTCTTCGTCAAACACTCGCGTTTTTCCGGAATCGGTGCGCTCAACGGAAAACCACGAGACCCGAAACCCCTGGCCGTCACGTTTTCCACGCTCCGGACGTAGTTCCAGCAGGTCCCGTACGTCAAATGCGGTGGAGTCGAACGGGCTGGCACCGGCATCCACGCGCCATCTGTCCCAAGCCATATCAGACAGCCAATCGCATACAATTTGCGTCAACTTATCGTTCTGGCTATCCAGCCACCTGTCGGACTGAGGAAGATGACTGGGTGTGCGATTGCACGGGTCAATTACCAGATGCCTGCAACAGAGCGATAACGTCACCATCGCCAGACCTCCTTCTTTGCATCAAAGTATCTTGTATATAAGATACCACATAAGCATGTATGCTTGTAACATCGTTTCATAGAAAGAGACCGAAATGAACCACGCTGTCACCCGACACAGGGGCGGCAATGCATCGGCTGACGTACATGGTGGGGAAGGCCCATGGGCCCCTGAACTGATATATCCAGCGATGTTGCGGGTCATGGGGCTGGCGAGCCAAGCGGCACATCGATCCAGCAGACGGAAACTGCGCGCCCAGCGGATTCAAGGAATACGATAAACGCACCAATGGTTTCGCCCTAAAAATCTTCGCGGTCATCTCTGGTTGTGCATTGGGCTGATTCGAGAAACCTGCAACTGGACATCGTGTACCACGCAGCCGTGGTGGATTGCCGTCCGCCATCTTCTGTCCTCGATTATCCCGGCTGTGAAAAGCGGTACACATCATGTTGGCGGAGGCCAACGTACCGATGAAAGCTTCCTCTCGGACGACAGTCTCGATGAGGGCGAAAGGGGATTATGCGACGCATTCTGCCCGTTTTTGCGATCATATGCCGTTGTATGTCAATTCAGAGCGATTACTCTGGTATCCATTATGGATGACTGCCGCAGGCTGAAAAGAACCGAAGAATCAAGGTTTGCGGCCAGCGGTGAAAATATATGACGTGCTCCATATCCGACACCGCTCAGGGGGGGGCAAACGTCTGGGGTAGCATTCGACGGTGTTCCTGGATTATTCTCGGGTGCCTGTGGGTGCCTCGTGGAAAACGAGCGTAACCGACAGGTTTCCCAAGGACAGAAAACCTTGGAATAAAGCCAAAAACAGCTGACCACGATTATCATCAGAGGTGCGCATGATAACTGTAGTCATGGCTCCAAGTGTCTCATGGGCTTGAGACCGGCGTGGATGCCGACGGCACGGATACAGGACGGCGGATTGGTAGACGCGTAGTATTAAGACGGTGTTCGAACGGTCAAGAAAAGAGGAACGAACATGTCGATGAAGGACACGCTGAAGAAAGCCAAGATCGCGGCGATGAAAGCCAAGGACAAGGCCAAGCTCAACCCGATCAACCTGACGTTGGCGGACATCCAGAACCTGGAGATCGCCAACGGTCACGAAGCGACCGACGAGGAAGTGCTCAAGGTCATCCAGAAGGGCGTCAAGACCCGTCGTGAGACCGCCAAACTGTACGAAGACAAGGGACTGGCGGACAAGGCCGCTCCCGAAACCGCCGAGGCCGATTTCCTGGAAACCTTCCTGCCGGCGGCCGCCAGCGACGAGGACTACGCCAAAGCCGTCGCCGACGCCGTGGCAGAAGTGAACCCGGCCGGCCCCAAGGACATGGGTCGCGTCGTCAAAGCCGCTCGTGCCGCGCTTGCCGGCAAAACCATCGATGGCGGCAAGCTGGCCGGTCTGGTCAAGGCCGAGCTCAACAAGTAATCGTCTACGAGCAGCGTCTCTTTCCGCGTACGAAAAGCGGGTCCAAACAACAAACGTTTGGACCCGCTTTTCATAAGGAACGCGAATGTGCTGGCTCAACGCTCGTGATGGTCGATATGGTCGGACACCACGTCGCCGATGGTCTGCACGATCTGCACGAGAATGACGCACAGGATCACGGCAACGGTCATCACGTCGTACTGGTAACGCTGGTAGCCGTAACGGATGGCGATATCGCCCAGGCCGCCCGCGCCGACGGTACCGGCCATGGCGGAGAAGCCGAACAGGGTGATGAACGTCAGTGCCGCACCGCGCACCAGCGATGGCAGGCTTTCGAACAGCAGCACCTTGAACACGATCTGCAGGTTGCTGGCACCGAAGCTTTGCGCGGCCTCCACCAGACTGCCGTCCACTTCGGCGAGCGACTGTTCCACCACGCGCGCCACGAACGGAGCCGCGGTGATGACCAGCGGCACGATGGCGCCCGGCACGCCGAGCGAGGTGCCGACAATCAGTCGGGTCAGCGGGATGATGGCCACCAGCAGAATGATGAACGGCACGGAACGCACGATGTTCACGATCCAGCCGAGCACGGTGTTGAGCGGTGCGTTCGGACGGATGCCCTTTTTCGCGGACGTGATGAGCAGCACGCCGACCGGCAGGCCGATCACATATGCCAGCAGCGTCGCCACAGCAGTCATGATGATCGTGTCACGCACGCCTTCGACCAGCAGTTCGCCATAATCGGCGATGAATTGCGAAACCACCTGTCCCATCTCACTTCACCTCTTTCTGGGCGGAATCATCGGCCGCCCCATTCTTCGCGCCATCCGCCGTTTCGTGCGTATGCCGATGGTTCGTCACCTTCGCGTCGGCGATCAAAGTCTTCAGAATGTCACTGTGCGGATCGGCGAACAGCGCTTCCGTATCGCCCATTTCCACAATGCGGCCTCCGTCTATCATGGCCACACGGTCGCAGATGTTGCGTGCCACGGACAGCGAATGCGTGATGACGACCAGCGTCACATTAAGTTCACGGTTGATGCGACGCAGCAGGTCGAGGATCTGCGCCGTCGTGGTGGAGTCGAGCGCGCTGGTGGCCTCATCGCACAGCATGATGGACGGATTGTTGGCCAACGCCCTTGCGATGGCCACGCGCTGCTGCTGGCCGCCGGACAGCTGGCTGGGGTAGCGGTCGGCCAGATCAGCCAGACCGACCAGATCGAGCAGATACCGCGCACGTTCCTCACGCTTGGCTTTCGGCGTGTGGTTGAGTTCCAGCGGGAAGGTCACGTTGCGTAGCACGGTGCGCTGTTGAAACAGGCTGAAGTTCTGGAAGATCATGCCGATTCCGGCGCGTACGTCCGCCAGCTCCTTGCCTTTCACGCCGGTGATGTCTCGTCCGTCGATGAGCACCTTGCCGGAAGTGGGGCGTTCCAGCAGGTTGATGCAACGCACCAATGTCGATTTGCCCGCGCCGGACGAGCCGAGAATGCCGAAGACCTCACCCGAATCGATGGTCAGGTTAATGTCGTGCAGCACCTCATGCGCTTCGGCGCCACTGCCGTAGCTTTTGTGCAGATGGTCGATCTGAATCGTCATAATGTCCTGTTCCTAATCGTGTTCCATAACAAGAATGCCGCAGGGTAGTATACCTGCGGCATTGAACTCCTACTGCCGAAACGGGTCTTAGAAGACCGGAACGACAGCGCCCTTGTAGTTCTTGTTGATGTAGTCACGCACCTCGTCGGACTTCAAAGCCTTCTTGAGCTCCTTGGTCTTGGCGGTGTTCTCATTGCCTTCCTTCACCACGAGGATGTTCTGGTAGGTCTTCGCGGCCAGACCGCCGGCCTTCTCGGTGGCTAGCGTGTCCTTGGTCGGGTCGAAGCCGGCCTGGATGGCGTAGTTGCCGTTCAGGGCCGCGATGTCGACATCCTTGATGACGGTCGGCACGACGGCGGCCTCAAGCTCCTTGAACTTCAGGTTCTTCGGATTGGAGGTGATGTCCTTCGGCGTGGCGTTGATGTCCTTCGGATCCTTCAGCTTGATCAGGCCGGCATCCTGCAGCAGCAGAAGCGCGCGGGCCTCGTTGGTGGCATCATTCGGCACGGCCACGGTGGCGCCGTCCTGAAGATCCTTCAGCTCCTTGGTCTTGCCCGGGTACAGGCCGAACGGCTCGAAATGGATGCCCTCCACGGACACCAGATGCGTGCCCTTCTCCTTGTTGAAGTTGTCGAGGTACGGCTTGTGCTGGAAGTAGTTGGCGTCAACCTCGCCATCCTCGGTGGCGGTGTTCGGCTGCACGTAGTCGGTGAACTCCTTGACGACCAGCTTGTAGCCGTCCTTCTCGACGAGCGGTTTGACCGCCTTGTTCAGAATCTCCGCGTGCGGGGTCGGGGAGGCGGCCACGGTGATGGTCTTGTCGTCCTCCTTGGAGGCGGCACCGTTGGAACCGGAATTGCCGCAGCCTGCCAGGCCGAAGGTCGCGAGCGTGGTGACGGCGAGCAGCGCGCCGAGAATCTTCTTGTTACGCATGGTTGAGTTCCTCTCTCTCAATTTCGCTACACGGCCCGGACGCTTACTGCGGTTGCGGGCCAACGATTGACCAATATAGAGGAACCTGTGACGGCAACACGTCGCGCGCTTATCGGAATTATTTATAAAGGGCGCAAAAACCGCAGGAATATGCGAAAAACAGACTTGTGAATCGTAAATAATCTTGCGGAAACACCGTCATATAACGCCGAAATGCTTAAGCGCGTTGGCTATGCCGGCGTCGTCGACGCTGTCGGTGACGTAATCGGCCGCCGCTTTCGGCTCGTCGGTGGCGTTGCCCATTGCCACGCCGATTCCCGCGAATCGTAGCATGTCCACATCGTTGCCGCCGTCGCCGAATGCGATCGCATTGTCTTTCGTCCAGCCGAAATGCTCCAGCATCACCTGCATACCAACCGCCTTGCCTCCATCGGCGGGAATCAGATCGGTGAAAGCGGGATGCCATCTGACGCCGCGCACGTTGCCGCACATGCTGGCGATTTCGGCTTCCATCGTCTCGTCCACATACGGGCTGATTTGGAACGTGGAATGGTTTGCGATGCGTTCGCGCGGATCATGCACGTCGATTTTCGGCGCGGTCTTGCCGAGACTGTTCCACGTGCGTTCCAATGCGGCGTTCGTGCGATTGAAATACCCGTAGTCGCTTTCCGCATAGTTGGCGACCACGTCGGCATGCGTTTCAAGCCAGTCGGTGATCAGCTTCACGTCGGCCTGGTCGATCGGATGCCGGTAGTCGAGACCGTCGCGCGTGGTGCAATACTGGCCGTTAAGTCCCACGATGCCGTCGAACGTGACGGGAATGGTATCAAGCACCACGCCCATGTAGGAGGGTGCGCGGCCCGAACAGATGAACACCTTCACGCCATTGCGCTGCAATGCATGCAACGCGTCGACGGTGGACTGCGGCACCACATGCGTGACGAAACTCGTCAACGTGCCGTCGATGTCGAAAAACGCCGTCTTGATGTCCTGAGCCATGCTGCCTCCATGAAAAACCATGTCAAACCCGGTATCCAGCTTACGAGGATATGTGCGAAAACGTCGTGCACGGCACGGAACACGACCACGAAAATAGGAAAAACGGCCGGATGTGCCTACAATCGTCAACCATGAGCGAACATATCGAAATCACGCCGGAGATCATCGAAATCAGGCACTATCTGCATGCGCACCCCGAACGCAGCTTCAAGGAATACGAGACCAGCGCCTACATTGAGAAGCTGCTGCGCGCACACGACATCGAAGTGCTCAACAATCCGCTCGAAACCGGCGTGGTCGGACTGATCCGCGGCGACCAGCCGGGACCACGCATCGCATTGCGCGCCGACATCGATGGTCTGCCCATCCAGGAAGACACCGGTCTGCCGTTCTCATCCGTCAACGACGGCGTGATGCACGGCTGCGGCCACGACCTGCACATGTCGTACATGCTCGGTGCCGCGTTCTGGCTCGCCAAGCGCCGCAAACACATCAAGGGCTCCATCAAACTGCTGTTCCAGCCCGCCGAGGAACTTGGCCTCGGCGCGAAGGCCATGGTCGACGCGGGACTGCTCGCCGACGTATCAGCCGCCATCGGCGCGCACAACAACCCGAACTACGCGCCCGGACAGATCGCCGTCGGCCCCGAACCGATGATGGCCGGCTGCGTGAAATTCCATGTAACCCTGCACGCCACCGGCACACACGCCGGCTATCCGCACAAGGGCACCGGCCCGATCGAGGCGCTCGCCACGATGGTCCTCGCATTGCAGACCATCGTGAGCCGTAACGTATCGCCGTTCCATCCGCTCGTGCTGTCCATCACCGAAATGCACGGCGGCCACGTGTGGAACGTCGTACCCGACAAGGCGAGCTTCCAAGGCACCGTACGATACTTCCACAAGTCCGACGGTGAACTGGTGGAGAAACGCTTCAAGCAACAGGTCCAGTCCATTGCGGCCGGTTACGGCATCACCGCCGACATCGATTGGGACGACTTCCAGAATCCGCTCGTCTCCGATACGGAACTTTCCAAGATAGTCGCCGACAACGTGCGCGATTACGCCCAGCTCGAACCCATCCACCCGTCGATGGCGGGGGAGGACTTCTGCGATTTCATGCCCGTCACCATGCCTGTGTTCGCCTTCATCGGATCCAACGGCGAGGAAGGCTGCCCGGATTGGCACAGCCCGCACTTCGTCGGTCTTGACGAATCGCTGCAAGCCGGCGTGGAATTCTACGCCAACGCGGCGCTGACGGTGCTCAACGAACTGTCGTGACGCCACGTGCGGAACGCCGTAATCGCAATTTTCATAATCGTAAAAACACAACATATCCAACAAATCAACGGTAGGTTAGGCAGCTATGACAGACATTCGCTTCGCACTCGCCCAAATCGACACCTGCGTCGGAGACCTTGATTCCAACGCCGACAAGGTCATGCGATACGCGCATCTCGCCGCTCAGCAGGGCGCGCAAGTCGTCGTGTTCCCGGAAATGACATTGACCGGATACCCCATCGAAGACCTCGCACTGCGTGCCACCTTCCGCAAAGCCGCATGGGACAAAGCCAACTGGCTCGCCACCGAACTGGCATCCGACAGTCTCGGCGAACTATATGTGGTGGTCGGCACTGTAGGCACCGACCGTGAAACCTCCAAACCGCGCAACCGACTCGTCGTCCTGCACGACGGCGTGGTCTGGGCCGGCTACGACAAGCATTTCCTGCCCAATTACGGCGTGTTCGACGAATTCCGCATCTTCAGCCCCGGCAACAAATCCATGGTGCTCGACGTGAACGGCGCGCGCATCGGCGTGGCCATCTGCGAGGACATCTGGCAGGACGGCGGCCCTGTGGCCGAACTCGCCAAGGAGAACATCGACCTGCTGCTGACCATGAACGGTTCGCCATACGAGGAAGGCAAAACCGACACCCGTCTCGACCTCGCGGTGCGCCGCGCGGCCGAAGTGAACGCCCCGATGATCTACCTGAACCAAGTGGGCGGCCAGGACGACCTCGTCTTCGACGGCGGCAGCTTCGTTGTGGACACCGACGGCACCCTGCTTGAGTGCTCGCCGATGTTCATGGAGGATCTGAGCTTCTTCGACTTGGACACGTCCGCGGAGCATCAGAAGGTCGGTACGATCGCAGCCAAACCCGATCCGGACGAGGAAGTGTACACCGCCTGCGTGCTGGGTCTGAAGGATTACATGGCCAAGAACCATTTCAAGGGCGTGTGCCTGGGCCTGTCCGGCGGCATCGATTCCGCGCTCGTGGCTGCCATGGCGGCCGATGCGGTGGGCGGCGAGAACGTGTACGGCATCTCCATGCCGAGCATGTATTCGTCCGACGGATCCAAGGACGATGCAGCTGATCTGGCGCGCAATATCGGCGCTCATTATGACATCCAGCCCATCGAGCCGCTGTTCGTCTCCTTCCAAAACCAGCTGGAACTGGAAGGCGTCGCCGCCGAAAACCTGCAGGCGCGCATCCGCGGCGTCATCGTCATGGCCTACTCGAACTCCAAAGGACTGCTGGCCGTGGCCACCGGCAACAAGTCCGAACTGGCATGCGGCTATTCCACAATCTACGGCGATGCGGTCGGCGGCTATGCGCCGATCAAGGACCTGCTCAAGACCCGCGTGTGGGAGATCTCCCGCTGGCGCAACAAGGCTGCCGCCGCCGGCATGGGCATCGGCGGTCTGCATGTCGTCGGCAACGAGCAGGGGAGCGCGGGCACTCCGCTGCCGGATGGTGTGATGATCCCCGTCAACTCGATCGAGAAGGCGCCGTCCGCCGAATTGCGCCCAGGGCAGAAGGATTCCGATTCGCTGCCGGAATACGCGCTGCTCGATCAAGTATTGGCGATGTACATCGAGCATGCTCATGGCCGCGCCGACCTGCTGGCCGACGGCTTCGACGAGGCGACCGTCGACACGGTCATGCGATTGGTCGACCGCGCCGAATGGAAGCGTCGCCAGTATCCGCTGGGACCGAAGGTGACGGCGCTGGCGTTTGGACGTGATCGCCGTCTGCCGGTCACCAACGCATTCCGCGAATAATCGGCGATCGCAAGCAGAACATCGAGAGCCGAAGGAAGCCGATATGGAAAAGCAGTGGTATTTCAACACCGTCACCGAGCAGCCGGAATTGGGCATGATTTCCCCGGCAAGCCACCGCATGGGGCCGTACAGAACCCGTGAGGACGCGCTCGACGCGTGGAAGATCGTGCAGGAACGCAATCTCAAATGGGAGGAACAGGACCGCGAATGGAAACGCTGGTCAGCGGACGGCTCGGCATCTTCCGAAAAGTGAATTCCATATGAAAACCACGCCCGATTGTGATTTATGTCACTAATTTCGGGCGTGGTTTTCAGGCTTTTCGCAGATGATTGCCGTTACAATCGTGAAGTAGCGACGGCGTAACGATGCGTCGCCAACCGACACCCAGTAAGGAGTGGAAATGGCAGCAGTTGATGCAACGGCGGTCTCCCAGGAGGAACTTGAGGCTAAGGCTTGGGAAGGCTTCACCGAGGGCAACTGGCAGAAGGACATTGATGTCCGTGACTTCATCCAAAAGAACTACACGCCATATGAGGGCGACGAGTCCTTCCTGGCTGACGCCACCGACAAGACCAAGCACCTGTGGAAGTATCTGGACGACAACTATCTGTCCGTGGAGCGCAAGCAGCGCGTCTACGACGTGGACACCCACACCCCGGCGGGCATCGACGCCTTCCCGGCCGGCTACATCGATTCCCCGGAAGTCGACAATGTGATTGTCGGTCTGCAGACCGATGTGCCGTGCAAGCGCGCCATGATGCCGAACGGCGGCTGGCGTATGGTCGAGCAGGCCATCAAGGAAGCCGGCAAGGAGCCCGATCCGGAGATCAAGAAGATCTTCACCAAGTACCGCAAGACCCACAACGACGGCGTCTTCGGCGTCTACACCAAGCAGATCAAGGTAGCTCGCCACAACAAGATCCTCACCGGCCTGCCGGATGCCTACGGCCGCGGCCGCATCATCGGCGATTACCGTCGTGTGGCCCTGTACGGCGTGAACACGCTGATCAAGTTCAAGCAGCGCGACAAGGACTCCATCCCGTACCGCAACGACTTCACCGAGCCGGAGATCGAGCACTGGATCCGCTTCCGTGAGGAGCATGACGAGCAGATCAAGGCCCTGAAGCAGCTGATCAACCTCGGCAACGAGTACGGCCTCGACCTGTCCCGCCCGGCACAGACCGCACAGGAAGCCGTGCAGTGGACCTACATGGGCTACCTCGCCTCCGTCAAGAGCCAGGACGGCGCCGCCATGTCCTTCGGCCGTGTCTCCACCTTCTTCGACGTCTACTTCGAGCGCGACCTGAAGGCCGGCAAGATTACCGAGACCGACGCACAGGAGATCATCGATAACCTGGTCATGAAGCTGCGCATCGTGCGCTTCCTGCGCACCAAGGATTACGACGCGATCTTCTCCGGCGATCCGTACTGGGCGACTTGGTCCGACGCCGGCTTCGGCGACGACGGCCGTACCATGGTCACCAAGACCTCGTTCCGTCTGCTCAACACCCTGACCCTCGAGCACCTCGGACCTGGCCCGGAGCCGAACATCACCATCTTCTGGGATCCGAAGCTGCCGGAAGCCTACAAGCGCTTCTGCGCCCGAATCTCCATCGACACCTCGGCCATCCAGTACGAGTCCGATAAGGAAATCCGCTCCCACTGGGGCGACGACGCCGCCATCGCATGCTGCGTCTCCCCGATGCGCGTGGGCAAGCAGATGCAGTTCTTCGCCGCCCGTGTGAACTCCGCCAAGGCCCTGCTGTACGCCATCAACGGCGGACGTGACGAGATGACCGGCATGCAGGTCATCGACAAGGGCGTCATCGACCCGATCAAGCCGGAAGCCGATGGCACGCTGGATTACGAGAAGGTCAAGGCCAACTACGAGAAGGCCCTCGAATGGCTGTCCGAGACCTATGTGATGGCTCTGAACATCATCCATTACATGCATGATAAGTACGCTTACGAGTCCATCGAGATGGCTCTGCACGACAAGGAAGTGTACCGCACCCTCGGCTGCGGCATGTCCGGCCTGTCGATCGCGGCCGACTCCCTGTCCGCATGCAAGTACGCCAAGGTCTACCCGATCTACAACAAGGACGCCAAGACCACGCCGGGCCACGAGAACGAGTACGTCGAAGGTGCCGATGACGATCTGATTGTCGGCTACCGCACCGAAGGCGACTTCCCGCTGTACGGCAACGATGATGACCGTGCCGACGACATCGCCAAGTGGGTCGTCTCCACCGTCATGGGCCAGGTCAAGCGTCTGCCGGTGTACCGCGACGCCGTCCCGACCCAGTCCATCCTGACCATCACCTCCAATGTGGAATACGGCAAGGCCACCGGCGCCTTCCCGTCCGGCCACAAGAAGGGCACCCCGTACGCTCCGGGCGCCAACCCGGAGAACGGCATGGACTCCCACGGCATGCTGCCGTCCATGTTCTCCGTCGGCAAGATCGACTACAACGACGCTCTTGACGGCATCTCGCTGACCAACACCATCACCCCTGATGGTCTGGGCCGCGACGAGGAAGAGCGTATCGGCAACCTCGTTGGCATCCTGGACGCCGGCAATGGCCACGGCCTGTACCACGCCAACATCAACGTGCTGCGCAAGGAGCAGCTCGAGGATGCCGTCGAGCATCCGGAGAAGTACCCGCACCTGACCGTGCGCGTCTCCGGCTACGCGGTGAACTTCGTCAAGCTCACCAAGGAACAGCAGCTCGACGTGATTTCCCGTACGTTCCACCAGGGCGCTGTCGTCGACTGAACGGCACAATCAGCCAAATGAAAGCCGCCGCATGAAACGACGGTAATGCGAAGGGACGGAGCTCGTGGCTTCGTCCCTTTCGCTTTTCCCATATCGTTTTCCCATATGATTGGGATGGCAGATGAAAGGGGACATTGATGTCTGAACATATTTTCCGTTCCACGACCAGACACATGCTGAGGGATTCCAAGGACTACGTCAACCAGACGCTGATGGGAGGCCTGTCCGGATTCGAATCGCCAATCGGCTTGGACCGTCTCGACCGCATCAAGGCGTTGAAAAGCGGCGATATCGGTTTCGTGCACTCGTGGGACATCAACACTTCCGTGGATGGTCCTGGCACCAGAATGACCGTGTTCATGAGCGGATGCCCTCTGCGCTGCCAGTACTGCCAGAATCCGGATACTTGGAAGATGCGCGACGGCAAGCCCGTCTACTACGAAGCCATGGTCAAGAAAATCGAGCGGTATGCCGATTTATTCAAGGCCACCGGCGGCGGCATCACTTTCTCCGGCGGCGAATCCATGATGCAGCCGGCTTTCGTGTCCCGCGTGTTCCATGCCGCCAAGCAGATGGGAGTGCATACCTGCCTCGACACGTCCGGATTCCTCGGGGCGAGCTACACCGATGACATGGTGGATGACATCGACCTGTGCCTGCTTGACGTCAAATCCGGCGATGAGGAGACCTACCATAAGGTGACCGGCGGCATCCTGCAGCCGACCATCGACTTCGGACAGCGTCTGGCCAAGGCAGGCAAGAAGATCTGGGTGCGTTTCGTGCTCGTGCCGGGCCTCACATCCTCCGAAGAAAACGTCGAGAACGTGGCGAAGATCTGCGAGACCTTCGGCGACGCGTTGGAACATATCGACGTATTGCCCTTCCACCAGCTTGGCCGTCCGAAGTGGCACATGCTGAACATCCCATACCCGTTGGAGGACCAGAAAGGCCCGTCCGCGGCAATGAAACAACGTGTGGTCGAGCAGTTCCAGTCGCACGGCTTCACCGTGTACTAAACGCCCGTCCTCTCAATGGCTTCCCCATATTCGCTGGATATGCGGAACGCCTCATATTGGTCCATGCCGCCGACTGAATCGATGGCATGGACCAATTTATTCATACGCTGAAAAAATCTTCACATTCGACGCGTGGCAAAGTGGTTCGAAATACTACGAAATGCCCTTCTCTGTCGTAGCCTTGAACTATGGCAGACATCTTTGATTTTCCACGAGATGCGCGCAACGTGGCGCGCGCCGATGGCAAGGGAGCGGATATGGGCGGCGAAGCCCCACAGACCATGCTTATGCGACCGCAGGGCGTTCCCGACCAAGTCTGGAACGCGGTGCTTTCCGTGGACTGTATGCGGCGTTTGAAAGGCATGACATACCGTGAGATTCCGGTGCCCAATTCCATGGCGAACTTCGGCATCGGCGTCGCGTTGGAATGCGATGAAACATACGCATCCGGCTGGATCATGATCCTGTACTCGCTCAAATTCCGAGAGGACTGGCACTCCCACTGGCGTTGCGTGGCTTTCGCATCCCTGCCACTGCCCGACAAGGAGGACGACTGCCTGACTCCGGGCATGTACTGGGACATGATGATGGAACGTCTCAATCCAAACGATTCCGAACATGTATCCGGCACCGTCACAGTCACCCAAAACACAGCATTCGGCCATGACCCCGATGTGCCCAGGGTGGGCTGCGAGATCCGGGTGTCTTGGACTCCACTAGACTATGCCGATGGAGGCCTTGACGCCGGCTCCCAAGTCGGACAGTGGGCGTCGTTCCTCCGGTCCATGACGCAATCCGAGGAGGAAAACCCCGTTGACTGACGATCCGAAGCTGCTGGCGGAACCGCGCGAAGGCGTGCCCAACGTGATCGACACGTTGCCGGCATTCCGTGACTATTGCAGTGAGCTGGCTTCCTCACATGGCTCCCTTGCCGCGGACGCGGAACGCGCATCCGGCTTCCGGTATGGGCATGAGGACTGGCTGGTGCAGTTCAAACGCGACGGAGCCGGCATCGGCCTGCTTGATCCGCAGGCGCTCGCCGCGGCCGGGGCGGATTGGAACGATTTCAACCGTGCCGTCGGAGATGCGGTATGGATTCTGCATGATTCCCTGCAGGATCTTCCGGGATTCGCCGAACTCGGCATGGAACCGCAACGGCTGTTCGACACGGAAATCGCCGCGCGTCTGCTGGGATTGAAACGATTCGGACTCGCCGCTGTCACCGAGCATTTTCTTGGACTGACCCTTGCCAAAGAACATTCTGCGGCTGACTGGTCGTATCGTCCGTTGCCCCGCGACTGGCGAAATTACGCGGCGTTGGACGTCGAACTGCTCATCGAGCTTGAAACGAAGATGCGCGCCGAACTCAAACGCCAAGGCAAGATGGAATGGGCTCAGGAAGAGTTCGATTACGCGCTCAAAGAAGGTCTGGGACCACGCAAGGAGCATCTGATTCCCTGGATGCATGTCTCGCACATCACTGAAGTCATGCGTGACCGGCAGGCGCTGGCCATCGTCCGCGCGCTATGGACCCGACGCGACGAACTCGCGCGCGAATACGACATCGCGCCGACCCTGCTATTGTCCGACAGCTCCATCATCGAAGTGGCGAAACGCAAACCACACAACGCTGCGCAATTCCGTTCGATTCGCTCCATCAACGAACGTGTGCGCATCCATACCGATTCCGAACAGGACAAGATGTTCGAACGGTACGCGCCGATTCAACGCAAAATCAAACCGAGCATGTGGAAGAACATCATCCAGGACGCGCTCGCCCTGCCGCCAAGCGAATGGCCGGACGTGGACGGCGGCGCCGCGCGGCGTCATGAATCGCAGTCAGCCTCGGCTCCCAAATCGATTCGCGTGTGGAAGGAACGGTATCCGGAACGTCTGCAAGTGCTCAACAGGGTGCGCAAGGCGGTCTCCCAGATAGCGGAGGACACGCGCACGCCTGTGGAAATCGTCATCAAACCGCAGTATTTGCGTAACCTGTGCTGGACGGACGAACCTCGTAAGCGTGACGTCGCGCGATTCCTCAGTGAACAGGGCGCACGCGACTGGCAGGTCTCCCTAGTTGCAGAGTCCGTAAGTCGCGCTATTATATAGAGGTTGCCTAACGGCAGAAATATGAAGAACCGTATTTTTCAGGAGCGCAAGCGTGAAAATCAGCGTCAGGAATCTTGAGCCGACCAAGGTGAAGCTCACCGTCACCGTCGACCCGGAGGAGTTCAACCCGTATCTCGACGAGGCTCGCAAGGAAATCGCAAAGCAGGTCAACGTGCCTGGCTTCCGTAAGGGCCACGTGCCCGGCAAGATCATCGACCAGCGTATCGGCTTCGGTGCCGTCGCCGGCGAAGCTGTGAACAACGGCGTGCCGGAGCTGTATTCCAAGGCTCTTGAAACCAAGAAGATCCACCCGATGGCCCAGCCGGAGATCGACGTTCAGGACGTGCCGGAATCCGCCAAGGATGAGACCAAGCTGAAGTTCGTCGCCACCGTTGAGCGTCGCCCGGACATCGAACTGCCGGCTCTTGACGGCATGGAGATCGAGGTCGCCAAGGCCGAGGTCACCGATGAGGACATCAACAACCGTCTGGAAGCCCTGCGCCAGCGTTTCGGCACCCTCGTGAGCGTCGACCGTCCGGCCGCCAAGGGTGACTACGCCAACATCGACCTCAACGCCGAAATCGACGGCGAAACCGTCGACTCCCAGGAGGGCGTGAGCTACGAGCTCGGCTCCGCCACCATGCTCGACGGCCTGGATGAGGCCCTCGAAGGCCTGTCCGCCGGTGAGGAAACCAGCTTCGAAGGCACCCTCGAGGCCGGCAAGCACGAAGGCGAGAAGGCCCTGATCAAGGTCAAGGTCAACTCCGTCAAGGCCGAGGAACTGCCGGAACTCGATGACGACTTCGCTTCCGAAGCCTCCGAGTTCGACACCCTCGACGAGCTGAAGGAAGACCTGAAGAAGGTCGCCGCTCAGGACGCCGAAGGCCGTCAGGCCACCGCCGCTCGTGACGCGTTCATCGCCAAGCTCGAGGATGGCCTCGAGATTCCGGTGCCGAAGGGCGTCAAGGCCGAAATGGTCGAGCAGCAGCTCAAGAACGTGACCGCGGATCCGTCCAAGGCCACCAAGGAGCAGAAGGCCGAAGCCGAAGAAACCGTGGAGAAGGAACTGCGCGACCAGATGGTGCTCGACGTGCTCGCCGAGACCATGGACGTCAAGGTCTCCCAGGGTGAGGTCTTCAACTTCCTCGCCTCCATCGCCCAGCAGTACGGCATGGACCCGAACGCCTTCATCCAGGCCATCATCCGCAACGGCCAGATTGGTTCCGCCGTGCAGGAAGTCGGCCGCTCCAAGGGCCTGCTCTCCGGCATGCGCGCCGTGACCTTCAAGTCCGAGGGCGAGACCCTGGACCTGAGCGCCTTCCTCGGCGAAGCCGCTGAAGACGAAGAGTCCGAGAGCGTTGAAGCCGCTTCCGCAGCCGCCGCTGTGGCCGACGAGCTCGCCGCCGACAAGGACGCCGAGTGAATCGCTGCCGCCGATAGGCTAAAGCGCTGACAAACGCGTAAAGAAGGCTGGAATCCTTTGATGATTCCAGCCTTCTTCGTTTTTCTCTCAAATACTGGAGGTTCGACTCTCCTCAATGATGCAACCAATATTATGAATCAGGCGTCGGCGACATGTTCCGCCGACGATAGAGGGGAGAATCAAATGAAGGACGCTACGCGGGAGAACCCTGCGAAGACCACGCATACCGATTTGAAACGCAAGATGGAGGTACGCCACCTCCGCATGATTTCACTGGGAGGCGTGATAGGTACGGGACTGTTCCTCAGCTCCGGCTACACCATCACAACCAGGCGGGCCCATTGGGCACGGTCATCGCCTACGCTATCGGCGCGGTGATTGTGTATCTGGTCATGCTCAGCCTCGGCGAGCTTTCCGTCGCCATGCCGGAAACCGGCTCATTCCATGTGTATGCGACCAAATTCATCGGTCCTGGAACAGGCTTCACCGTCGCGATCCTGTATTGGCTGACCTGGACGGTCGCATTGGGGTCCGAATTCACCGCTGCCGGACTTATCTGCGCAAATGGTTCCCCGGCACGCCGGTATGGATTTGGAGTGCCCTGTTCATCGTGGTGATCTTCACCTCGAACGCGCTTTCCGTGCGCTTCTTCGCGGAAACCGAATTCTGGTTCTCTTTCATCAAAGTGGCGGCCATCGTGCTGTTCATCCTCATAGGCGGTTGCGCGGTGTTCGGCGTGCTGCCGATTCAAGGGTATGACCATGCGCCGCTATTCGAGAACTTCGTGAAGGACGGATGTTCCCCAACGGGTGGATGCCGGTGTTCACCACCATGCTGACGGTGAACTTCGCCTTCTCCGGCACCGAGCTGATCGGCGTAACGGCCGGCGAGACCAAAGATCCTGACAAAGCCATCCCGAAGGCGAGCCACACCACCCTGTTCCGTCTCGTCATCTTCTTCATCGGTTCCATCGTGGTCATGGCTTCGCTGATTCCTTGGCAGGACGCCGGTGTGGACGAAAGCCCCTTCGTGCTGGTGTTCAACTCCATTGGTCTGCCTTTCGCCGGCGACGTGATGAACTTCGTTGTGCTCACCGCGATTCTTTCGGCTGCGAACTCCGGGTTGTACGCCTCCACACGCATGCTGTGGTCCTTGGCGAACGAAGACATGATCCCACACAACATCGCCAAAACCAATAGCAGGGGAGTGCCGATGACCGCGCTTCGCCTGAGCATGATCGGCGGTCTGCTGGCATTGCTGTCCAGCGTCGTGGCCGCTTCCACGGTTTATCTGGTATTGGTGTCCGTGTCCGGTTTGGCCGTCGTGATCGTGTGCTTCCAGCAATTCGGGCCATCCGACAGGTTACGGACAAGCCGATCATCGTGTATCCGAACAACGGTGACATCTACGATCCGAAAAACCAAAACCTGGTCGCCTAATCCCACCGGTTCCGAACCGGCCTTCGCCCATCTGGTACCGCAATGGATCGACGCGGGAGCCCGACTCATTGGAGGATGCTGCCGAACGACTCCAGACGATATCCGAACCATAGCGCATGCCGCTTCGGCGAACGTCTGACGAGCAGCAGAGATAGCTAACCGGACCTATATACTGGCAGGTGTGATGAATTCTCAAGGATATGCGGTAGTCGACTTCGAAACCACGGGTTTAAGTCCCGCAAAAGGCGACCGGGCCATCGAAATCGGCCTGGTGCATGTGGCTCCGGACGGTACGCTCGAAGACGAGCATGAGACGCTGATTCATGTCGATCGCAGTGTCGGCGCCTCATGGGTGCATCACATTACCGCACGCGAACTGCTGCATGCTCCCGATTTCGAAGGTATCGCGCATGAGCTGCGCGACCTGCTCGCCGGACGCGTGTTCGTGGCACACAACGTGTCGTTCGATTCACGGTTCCTACTTGCGGAATACTCGCGTATGGGAGCTTCCATTCCGGTCGATCAAAGCACCATGCTGTGCACGATGAAACTGTCGCGTTCCCTGATCGGACGGGGCAAGCTCGCCGACTGCTGCGAGTATTTCGGCATTGCCAACGAGGATGCGCATAGCGCGTTAAGCGACGCTCACGCCACCGCCATACTACTCGGACGACTGTTGGAAGCCGACCCGAAATGGCCCGGCTTCCAACGTCGGCTGGACGCGGCCGGTGCCGCTGCGGAACAATGGCCCACATTCGCAACCCTGCCGAAGAAGGGATGGCTGCCGCGCGGCACGCATCTTGCGTAGTGACGACGGGCACTGAAACGCTGATTGGCGGCTATGAGAACAGGAATTTGATTTCGGCGAAGAACTCACGGACCATATTGTTGACCAGCATGTCCTTCGGGGAACTTGCCGCGATGCCCTGCGCCTGCTTCAGACCATTGGCATGTGCGATCTGCAAGGCACGGAACATGTGGAAATCATTGGTGACGATACCGACCGAAGCGTTCTCCTGCCGCATGAGCTTCTTGCTGTTGACGATGTTCTCCATAGTGGATTCCGACTTGGACTCCTGGATGATGCGGTTTTCCGCAATCCCATGCTTCTGCAGATAATCGGCCATGCCCTGCGCTTCGGCGAACGGCTCGTTATGGCCCTGACCGCCGGAAACAATGCAGATGGTATCCGGATTCTCCTCCAGATAATCGATGGTTCTGTCCAGCCGATAGCGCAACGCTTTGCTGGGGCCTGACTCGCGCACCTGCGCGCCCAGCACAATCACATAATCAAGATCCGGCTCGCCCTGAGCGTTCATATTGCCGATGATGCAACCCTCTATTGTGCAAAACGCGACAATGCCGATGGCCACCACAGCGATGATGGCGCCCCTGATGATCCGGGGAAGCGCCGCCCACCAGTGACATGCGATGCCAATCGCCAGCAATGCGAAAACAACGGCGAGAACCAGCCAGACCTTCCAAAATCCCGTGCCCGAATGCGTCCTCAACACGGCGAACGCGTAGGCCGCCGACAGCAACGCCAGCGCAACACACACCACAATCGCCAGCCGTCGCAGCATCATCTTCATCGCAAGCCTCGTGTCGTCATCGTCCTACATCACTTCATACCGTGTATCAGCGTAATGAAATCGTTCCCGCAGAGTGCCGTACCGTGCCCGAATGCGAACGATTCTTTCGCATTTGCCCTGAGCGCATCTTCGATAGGGGCGAGGTATAGGATGGTTGCATGACTTGTGAAACACCTACCATCCGTCCGTTGCGTCGCACCGATTTTCCCGCTTTGGAAGAGCTGATACGGCTCGCATGGTACGACGATGGCAACGATTCACACAACACGCATGACGAGGTCGGACAGACGTCAGGCCCAGACAAGCATCGCGCCGAACTACGCAAGGCGACCCGTCTGCGCAACATGCATCGACTTGCCGCAATCGACATGCAGGATTGCCTGGCCCGCACCACCAAAGCATACGTGGCCGAACTTAATGGGCAGGTGCTCGGCGTGATTCTCGGATCGCTGCGTTCGGATATCACCGGTCGGCAGCGGACACGCCATATGCTGCGCCGACATTGCCTCACGTTGCCGTTGCTGGCAAGCCACGAGGGACGTCACGGTCTGCTTGCGCAGCTGGCCATTCTGCAGGCCGACGAGGCGTTGAAACATGACGCGGGCAAGGAATACGAGGCCGAAGTGGTGCTGTTCGTCGTTTCCCCGGCCGCACGAGGCATGGGAGTGGGGCGCAGACTGTTCAACCATATGCTTGGCGTATTCCATGACGCCGGCCTGCGCGAATACTTCCTGTTCACCGACAGCACATGCGATGTCGGCTTCTACGACCATCGCGGACTAATCCGCAAAGCCGAACGTGATGACCGGAACGATGGTTCCTCGCGGCCGAATCCGACAGACAGCTCGTCCAGCAGGTTGACGGTCGGCACGACAAGCCTGTTGGCGGATGACGAGCCCATGTCTTACTTCCTGTACGAAGGACGTTGCTGAAGTCATTCCCCACTGAAACAGTGCTTGCTCAAGCAAGAAGCCACGCATTTTGGACTGGATGCGCGGCTTCTTGGCTTTCCCACATGGCATCATGCATGCCAGCGAGCGGCGAATTTCCTATGCGTTGAGGAGCGAAAACGGCCGGAACTCGGAGCATGGAACATTTTCGGCAACAATAGGCCGTATAATGGCGCGCGTCGTTCCTGCCCGGGCCGCGCAGGTCGAGGAACGGCCCACGGCGACCGCCGCGATCTCCAACTCACGGTGCGCGGCGTCAACCAAGGCAAGGATTCATCATGGCAGAGCCATCCTCTGAAACGATTACCCAAAAACCACGCATCCCGATGCTGAAGCATGCTCCGCAAACAACGGAGGAAACACGCAGACCCCTGAAATGGCGTGTCGTCGACATCGCCGTCGGAGCGGTCGTCGGCGTAATGTCCGGCGTGATGTTCTGGGTGTTCGATGGCATGTCCTATGGCTTGTTTCCTTTACTGACTCTGATACTTCCAGGCTCCGCGGCACTGCTGCACGCATTGTTCTATTTCCCCGCCACACTGGGCTTGCTGATCGTACGCAAACCGGGCGCGTCGGCCTACGTGCTGTTAGTCGCCTCGTTCGTGGAAGTGGTGCTCGGCACGAAATACAGTGTGAGTCTGGTAGTGATCGCGCTCGTGCAGGCGCTCGCCGCCGAAACGGTGCTCGCACTGTTCCGCTACCGCCGTTGGACGCTTGGCGTCACATTGCTGTCATCCGTGGCGATCGGCATCGTCTACAACTTCTACCTGTTGTTCTTCTACTACCAGGCGTTCTCGTTCTTCAGTCCGCGCGGCCTTATCGGCACGGCATGCGAGCTGCTGAGCGCGATCGTATTCGCCGGGTTCGGCTCGTGGATCCTCTACCGAGCCTTGGCCAAGTCGGGAGTCCTCACCCGCTTTGTCTCCGGACGATGACGCATGCTCGGGGGGAATTTACTTTGATTGGTCGGCGTGTCGGAATGTGAACCAGGCGAGGATCTGTTGCTCGCTGACTGGCTTGAAATCCCATGCGTCGAGCCCCACGTTCACGCTGAGCGGATCGGTGCCGTCTGGAATGCCTTGATGCGTGTGACCATAGAGCAGCCAACCTTCGGTGGTCGGTGCCACATCGGCGAACTTGTTCCAGTTTTCCGGCCAGTTGCCGTGTTCTTCGGCCAATGCCGAGAGTCTGGGAAAGTGGCTCATGCCTATGGTCTGCCGTGTGGTTGCGGCCGTCGGCTTGCCGGTTCCGTCGAGAACGGGAAGCTCCATGTCGATCTCACGGTAGTCGTCGATGGTCTCGAACACGTTCTCGTATAGCGCGTCATTGGAGCGGAGACGGAAGTTGCGGTCGTGGTTGCCGATGATCAGATGCAAATGCCGGCAGTTGATGCGGCGCAGGCATTCAAGCGTGTGCTCGACGGTGCAACGGTAGGAGAGGTCACCGAGAATCCATAGCTCGTCATCACGCCCGACGGTCTCGTTGATGTTGCCGATGATGGTGTTCTCATGGCGTGTGATGTCGCAGATTGCTTTGAACGACGTCTGATTGTCGCGTACGTATTGTTTGATCCATGCGTGCGCGGCGGCGCGACCCTGCGCCTGCCAGACATCACGGTATTCGGTGCGGAGCCTGCCATTGTTCAGGAATCCGCGCAGTGCGGTGACCAGAGGGTGGCCGAAATGCGTGTCCGAAGTGAAATAGCGCATGTGATTCCTTACGGTATGCGGTTGCTGGATGTTTTTATCAATGATAGAGCGCAACATCACGCGAATGACCCTCCCCAAAAACGCTTGTTGGCTTGTTTGTGGCACCGTTTGGCGATTATGGCGAGTATGAGCGTTGGAATTCCAACGCTCATACTTCGGGTTTTGGCGTTCGGCTGCCACATTGCAAATTCTGTGAATCTAGAGTTTTAGTAATCCAGATATGGAATATTAGCAAAACATGTCAATAAGATATAAAATGATAAAAAATAGTGATTGGAGTGGCAATGGTAGTTCAGCTTGCGACACGTGTTGATGATGATCAGGCGGAAGAGTTCCGTGAAACGACAAAGAAGCTCGGTCTTTCCACGGCTGATGCGCTGCGTATGTTCGTCTCGTCCTTTAATGAATATCAGGGGTTCCCATACCAGGTACGAGTTCGACAGGTTGCGGAACCGTTCGAGAATGAACGGGAGGCTTCTGATTTCGCTAATGATTTGTCGATGAGGATGATCGCTGATGAGGAGGGGTGAAATCTGGACTGTGCTGGCTGATGGTTACGCGAGAAAGCCTCGGCCGGTTGTCGTTGTGCAGAATGACGAAATCGAGGGTTTTGACTCTACCGTGGTATGCCTGATGACTTCTTTTACGTCGGATGATATGACTACCCGGGTTAAAGTTCCTTCTACTACGCAGAATGGTTTGATTAAAATAAGTTGGGTGATGACGGAGAAGATTCTTGCAGTGCACACTTCGGCATTGGGCCAACGCATTGGAATTTTGGAAGATGATGTCATGCGCCAGGCGGAAAAGAAACTTGCACATGTTCTAGCTCTATGAAAGCGCTTGATGTGATTTCGCGGGTCGCTATGCCGCAGCAGATAGCGGAGATTGCTCGTCCTATCGCGCTGCGGCATCATGTCAATGAACTGTACCTGTTCGGTTCCATGGCTCGAGGGGAGGGGCATGCGGATTCGGATATCGATTTCATCTATCAGTTTGACGACACCGCCAATCCAATGATTGATGAGTGGGCTTTGCGTGATGATCTTGCATCGACTTTTGGTCGGGAGATCGACTTGGTGAAAAAACGATACATTACCACTGAACTGCAGGACAGACTGGCTGAAATGCAGCGTGTGATATTCGTCAATTCCATAACCTCCAATCCGATGTTCCGCATTATCTGAGGTGTGTTATGAAAACGACGGAAAAAGATGCCTTGCATATCGTCGCGATAGTCCGCGCTCTTCATGATGCGCAACGATTCCTTGGAGGGCTAAGCGCTGAGGAATTCGCTGAGAATGATGAGAAAGCGGAATGCCGTTGCCATAGCGATTGCACGAGCGGGGGAGCAAGCTAAGAAGCTGCCAGACGAGTTCCGGAATATGGAGCCAGATGTTTCTTGGTGTGGGGTAAGTGTGACATGCGCGATTGGATTGCGCATGATTACGATGAGTCTGATTGCGACTGGCTGTACTATGCCGTAACTCACGAAATACCACAGGTTTTTGCGATATTGCAGCCGTATGTGGAATGTCAGACACAAGTACCTAATCGCGATTGTTTCCTTGGGAGCGATTGCTGTCCACAGCGATCACTTCTACGGTTCCCGTCGACGTTTCCATACCATTTCGTTTTTGGTTGATACGGTCGATTTCCTCCTGAACGATGTTGCCCAAGCTTTTCTCATCCACTTCGACGTTTTCCGCTGCGGCCGATTCGTTGGCGAACGCGTTGAAAACTTCCTGCTTTCGTGCCAATATGTCCGTGATTTTCTCGTCAATCGTATTTTCGGCGAGTAGGCGGTAGACAAGAACGTTTCTGGCTTGTCCCATTCGATACGCTCTGGAAATCGCCTGGTTTTCGATGGATGGCTTCAACTGTGGCTCGCATATGATTACCACGCTGGCCGATTGTATGTTAAGTCCCGTTCCACCGGCAACGATTTGTGCCACCAGAACCTGCCCAGCAGGCGCCTTGTCGAAATCGTCGATGATTTCTTGTCTCCTCGTTGGTGTGATGGATCCGTTGATTGGTTCGGTGCATTGGCTACCCAACATGTCCGCGATTTTCCGGATGGTGTCAAGATAGAACGAAAAGACAAGGACTTTCCTGCCTTCCGACTTTGCCTCCTCAGTGATTTCCAGTAGACGTTTCGCTTTGCCAGAGTCTTTCAGGTCCGGTACGTTCCAGGACACGCGTCGGATGGCGTTGTAATTTTTGCGGAATACCGTTTCTTCGTACCTGCGTTCTTCTGAATCGGAAAGTTGACACCATTCCTTGATTTCCGACAGTTCTGGAAGCTCCGTCAGCACATCCTCTCTTCTGCGCCGGTAATACACAGGGGCGACGGTCTCTTTGAACTGGGGAGCCGAAGAGAGCTCCTTCATTCCGGATATTTGCATGGCAATGCTTGGTTGCAATAGTTTGATGAGATTGATCATCTCGTCCACCTTGTTTTCCAACGCGGTGCCTGTCATGAATAGCAATCTTTCCGCGTGCTCCGCAATCGCCTTCGTATTTTTCGAACGGTTCGTGCTCGGATTTTTGATGTAATGCGCTTCGTCGACCACAAGCAGCGAATATGTGAAATTGTCGGGAAACTTGAAATACGCAGTGGTCTCATAGGTGGTAACGGCAACGCCGCCGGTTCGTTGCCAATCTTTCAACGCTGATTCTCGACTGAGGCCATGCACTGCTATGACTCGCAGTTTGCTGAACTTTTGAATTTCACGGCACCAGTTGACGATGACGCTTGCCGGGCATATGACAATGAAATGCGTTGCCCCGGTATTCCTTAACGAAACCATGGTGGCGATTGCCTGAATCGTCTTGCCCAAGCCCATTTCGTCGCCGAGAAGGGCTTTCTTTTGATGCAGTATGTATTTCACGCCCCATTCCTGGTATCGACGCAAATCGCACAGCAATCCGTCGGGAAAGAAGCACTCTTCCTGAACTTCTTTGGCAAGGTTTTCCGGAAGCCCATACACGGTATCGCCATTGCCCAGCAGTCCCGGAACGATTTCTTCAAGAGTATTGGCATATGAGATGGGATGTTTCTTGAAGGAATCCCACGCATCGTCTTCCGCAAGGGCTTCGATAGCGACGGACCCAGACTGCAGCCTTTCCGCGGTTTGCCCGTACTCACCGTGCAGCGTCTCCTCAAGGAGTTTGTATGACTCAATGGCGTTTTGCTTTGTCTGTCGAGACGCGAACAGCCAACGGAATGTTCCGGTTGAAACCTTGATGTCTTCCAGAGCGTTTTGGATGATGTTTGAATATTGCTGGGATAGCCGTGCTTTCCTCTGCCAGCGGTTTCGCCTGCTGGTATTGGGATACTGCGGTTATCAGACGGGTCATGTCCTCAGTCCGATTATCCGCGCTAAGCCGCAACTTCGTTGTCGTAGAAGCTTTGTCAGCTGCTTCGCTGACGATTCGTTTGATGATTCGCGCACCGTCTTCGCTGATACCTCGTATGGCCGCCAATTGATATATAGACGAGGTCAGCATGTCGGCGTACGTTACGTATCCACTATCGCGTAGCGCTTTCACGCGGATGCCGTGTTTGTCCCGATTGACTTCTTCTACCGGGATTTTCTCCATGAGTTTCAGAACTTGCGTGGCAACGTAGCGGTTTGTCTCCTGCTGGATGGATTCCCGATAAATGGCGTCGGATTTTGCGATTTCGTTTAACGCTTCCTGGATTTTCTGGCATTGCTGGGATATGTTTTTTGCGTCAGAAGATGAAAAAGAGCGTTTCGTAGCGTGACTCTTCTTTTCAGCGGACACTCGGACATGTTTTCCAGCCATCCTGCATTCCTTCCGCGTTTTCTGTTTTGTTCCCTGTTAAGGAATTGTGATTTTAATTTTCGCATGTTTTATGTTTTTGTCATTCTACTCTGACGTACGCGAAAGAGGGGGTATGCTGCAAGTGAGGGTTGTTCAAGGAAGAAGGGTCGCAGTGATGCGTTTTGCCACCGTTGCTTTTGCTCAGTCGGATTTGACTATTTGGTATGTCGCGATTGTTCTGCCGATTCTGATTCTTGCGACAATCGTAACGATTTGGGGCAATCAAATTACTGGCAAGGCTGGTGAGCATTGGGCTAGTGAGGAACTGAGGAAACTGCCACAATCAGAGTACCGTTTGCTGAACGATTTGGTGCTCAAGGATTCGACGGGACTGCATCAGATCGATCATGTGGTTGTTTCGGTGTATGGCATTTACGTGGTGGAGACGAAGAACTATACCGGCACGATTTACGGCGATTCCAAATATTCTGAATGGTTCATGTACCTTGGCAAGAACAAAAGAAAAATCCATTCGCCTTTGCGGCAGAATTACGGGCACATTCAATGTTTGAAGGAATTATTGGGATTGGAAGATTCGGTTTTCATCTCGATTGTATGCTTTGCGAATCGTACCAAGTTCAAAGTGAAGACTCACTTCGATCGCGAGTTCGTGGTGCATACGAATGATCTGAAGTCTGCGGTGCTTGACCATCCGCAATGCATGGGGCTTGACATGAACGCAGTGGCGGACAGGTTGGAAAGCCTGAATATTATAGATAAGGCAGTTCGGCACGAACATATCCGTGATTTGCAGAACACATATTCCGGGAAACTCTGAGAGAGCTAGTTGAGAGTTGAATGTACATAATTTCGGATGGCTGGATGCGATGGCCAAACGATAATGCCGGTAGACTACGTAACGTAGGAAACAAGCAAGGACGATAGTAAATGATTACCGGAGCGACGAAGAACAAGGTTGACGACATCTGGCAGCGCATGTGGGAGGGTGGTGTCACCAACCCCATCGAGGTCATCATGCAGCTGACGTACCTCATGTTCATGAAATCCTTGGATGACAAGGAGCTCGAAGCCGAGAACATGGAAATGCTGGGGATGACTGCTAAGCATGTGTTCCCGCAAACGGAGGAAGGACAGGCAATCCGTTGGAGCCGGTTCAAGGATCTTCCTGCGGAGCAGATGTTTGACGTGGTCAGCCAGAAGGCGTTCCCGTTCATCAAAACCATGCATTCGGATAACGCCTTTGCGGAAAGCATGGAGGACGCTGCCTTCGGTTTCAACAAGCCCAAGACGCTTGAAAAGGCCGTTTCCGGCATCGACGAGCTGCTGTCGAACTACGTGCAGGACGCTGACGATCTTGGCGACCTGTACGAATACATGCTGAGCAAGCTCAATACCGCGGGCACGAACGGTCAGTTCCGCACACCACAGCACATCAGGAACATGATGGTGGCGCTTGCCGGTCCGAAACCCGGCCAGCTTATCTGTGATCCGGCGTGCGGCACGGCGGGATTCCTTATTTCCGCAGCCGAATCCATCAGAAAGAACCATGGCCAGGAGATGACCGAGGAACAGTGGAAGACGTTCTCCGGCGAGCAGTTCACTGGTTTCGACACGGATCAGACCATGGTGCGCATTTCCGCGATGAACCTGCTGCTGCATTCCATCGATCATCCCGACATCCGCAACCAGGACAGCTTGTCCCGTCTGAACGCCATCCGCGACAAGTTTGATTTGATTCTTGCCAATCCGCCGTTTACCGGCAGCGTGGATGTTGAGGACATCGATGATTCGCTGAAGGCGGTTGTGGAAACTAAGCAGACGGAGCTGTTGTTCGTCGCATTGTTCCTGCGCATGCTCAAGCTTGGTGGCCGTTGCGTGTGCATCGTGCCGAACGGCGTGCTGTTCCGTTCCAACTCGAAGGCATACCGGCAGTTGCGCGCCGAACTGGTGGACAGCCAGAGGCTCGAAGCGATTATTTACATGCCGTCAGGAGTATTCAAGCCGTATTCGGGCGTAAGCACCGCTATTCTCGTGTTCACAAAGACGGACGCGGGCGGCACGGACAAGGTTTGGCTCTACAACATGGAGGGTGACGGATACACGCTCGACGACAAGCGTGACCCGGACGAGAAGCACAACGACATTCCCGACATTCTCGAGCGATGGGGAAACCTCGACGCGGAAGAACAGCGCGCCCGTACTGATAAGAGCTTTCTGGTGCCGAAGAGTGAGATCGCGGAAAACGATTACGATTTCAGCTTCAACAAGTACGCGGAAACAAAGTACGAACGTATTGAATATCCACCGACTGAGGAAATCCTCGCCGATCTTGATGATTTGAACAGGCAGATGACGGAAAGCCTCGCGGAACTGCACAAAATGCTCGGAGGAGGCCAGAATGACTGACAAACCCCAATTTGACGGACAGGGTGTGAAACTTGGTGATGTAGCTACCTATATCAATGGATACGCATTCAAGCCTGCAGATTATTCTTTGAATGGAAAACAGATTATTCGAATTCAGGATTTGACGGGGAACGCGTATCAGACGAATAATTTTGCCGGTGAATTGGATGATAAGTATCTAGTTTCATCTGGCGATGTATTAATTTCATGGTCTGCAAGCTTAGGAGTATTCGAATGGAATAAAGAAGAAGCATGGCTCAACCAGCATATCTTCAAAGTAGTTTTTAACAAACTTCCTGTTGATAAGCGCTATTTCATCCATCAAGCGCGTTATGTTATCAATAGGGGAGCAATGTTAGCGCATGGAGCTACAATGCGCCATCTGACAAAGAAGGTTTTTGAGAGTCTACCTTTTTCGTATCCAAATCGGTCTGAACAGCTGACAATCGCTAAACGACTTGATGATATTCAAAGGCAAATATATTTGGCAGAAAAACAAATTAGCAAGCTCGATTCTCTTGTCAAATCCCGGTTTGTCGAGATATTCGGAGATTTCGCTTGTTATGAGACGAAGCCGCTAATCAAATGCGTTGATTGCATTGAAGCAGGAAAGAGCCCAAAATGTTTAGCTTTTTCTCGGAAAATGGCAGAGCCGGGAGTCCTTAAGCTTAGTGCTATTTCTTCAGGCGTGTATTGCGAGAATGAAAATAAGGCGCTTCCGCGTAGCGTTTCATTGACGATTGACAAAGTAGTACATGCGAATGATATTCTTCTTTCTCGAAAGAATACTCCTGAACTTGTTGGTCGTTCTGTACTTGTTAAGCATACAGACGGAAATATTATGTTTCCAGATATTATTTTTCGTATGCATCCTTTGCCTCCTATAAATGCAATGTATCTGTCCTATTTACTGGCGGGGCCTTTGCTGCATTCAATTCAGTCGCTTGCGCATGGTTCGGCAAAATCGATGAGCAATATTCCAAAAAGTGAGTTAGCGAAGCTGAGCATTCCGATTCCTGCGCTTAATCTGCAAAATGAGTTCGCTAACTTCGTTTCGCAGGTAGACAAATCGCGATTTGGCGGAATGCTCCACCTTCTCAACAGCCTCTCTGGAATTATGCATGCAAGCTTCTTTTCTGTGGCTGACACAGACTAGAAACGATTGGAAAAACACTGGAATAACACCCTATGCAAGCCGTGGAAGCGGTACGATGAACTCATATGGTGTTTTCCGCGGTGTGATGGGGCTGGAGGGGCATATCATGAGCAATTTTTCGTTCCTGCTGGGTCAGGAGGATTACGAGCAGTTCGCCATTCCATGCGTCGAAGCTGAAAAAGCGTTCTCCATTTCTCCGACCATGTGTGCCATGGCCACGCGTAAAGCGTTCGAACTGGCGGTGAAATGGGTGTACGCGGCGGACCGTTCCATCCAAATGCCGTATCGCGACAATCTCCAATCGCTAATCCACGAACCCACTTTCGAACGCGCGATCGGCAACCAGAAAATGTTGGATTCGTTCCAATACATCATCAAAGCCGGAAACATCACCGTCCATGGCAAGACGCGCATCAGTCCCAAGGACGCGATGTTCGATCTGAAACTCCTGTTCGTGTTCATCCAATGGATCGACTACTCGTACGGCAAATGGTACGAAAAGCGCGTCTTCGATCCGAAACAAGTGCCGTGCGTCCAACAAGCGCTCTCCCGTAAGGAAGTCCAAGCCAAAGAAGACGCCGCGAAACAGGAACTCGCCAAGGAACTGAGCGCCAAAACCGAACGTATCCAGGAACTCGAACGTCAGCTTGAGGAATCCCGAGCCGCGCTGTCCGTGCAGAAGGCTCCGCGTCCACCCATGCCGGACAGCGAGATGGATATCAGCGAATACGAGACGCGGCAACGGTTCATCGACCTTGATTTGCGGCTCGCCGGATGGGATGTTGATTCCGAGGCTGAGGTCGTCAAAGAACGCAAGGTCACCGGTATGGAAGACCATGAGGGGC